>Ga0247809_1000030_pt1 | contig 113070 bp, 104 predicted proteins | sample UWRJL104311B1_FD_180951 | JGI IMG/M metagenome (GOLD analysis project Ga0247809, IMG submission 180951) | Plant litter microbial communities from Arlington Agricultural Research Station in Wisconsin, United States - UWRJ-L104-311B-1 | ecosystem: Environmental > Terrestrial > Plant litter >... | reverse complement strand
ATTACAGATTAGTTGCATTTAAAGACATGTCAAATGACGAAGTTTTTATCACTAAATCTACTGCAGATACAAAAGAAACAATTGAAGTTGACGGAGTTGAGTATCCAGTTGTAAAAATGGAGATTTCCAGAACATCTCACCCTTTTTATACTGGTAAATCTAAACTTATCGATACTGCAGGACGTATTGACAAGTTCAAAACTAAATATGCAAAACACGCTAAAAACTAATAGCTGTTTTTATTTATACAGAGCCTTCCATTCGGAAGGCTTTTTTTATGGGATTTTTCAGCTGTAATTGGTGATTTAGTAAATGACAGGTTTTATGAAACCCATAAAATATTTGTAACTTTGAACCTGATAACCAAATCAGGATTTTAACAAGTACCAAATATTTTATTTATGAATTACATTCTTTTTGACGGTCCCGTTCGGAATGCTTTATTACCTTTTACTTTTACACGACCGGTTGCCGATATCTTAATCGGAATTATGACGATTCGCCAGAAATGGGAAATGCGTTTAGGTTCAACCATTACTACTATAACCGAAGATTATTTATCTGTTAAATTTCCAATGGTGGAAATGGAAGAAAATGTAATGATAAATGCTGCGTATTTACCAAATGATACGCTTGTGGAAATGGTCTCAGATCTAAAAGAAAATCAGGCAATTTTTAAGGGAGAAGATGTAATTGCTTTTTATACAACTGAAAATCAGGAAGAAGTTGATTTTGATTCCTATGAAATTATTCAATATAATGATGATTGTCTAACAGTTGAAAATACGTGGGATATTTTCTCAAAGAATGATGCTGCAATCCGTTCAGATTTTAATTATCTGACTGAACACAGAAAATCTCAGCCAATTCCAAAAAGTGTAAATGTTATTGCACCGGAAAATATTTTTATAGAAGAAGGGGCAAAATTAGAATTTGTAACACTAAATGCTTCAACAGGTCCTATATATATAGGTAAGAATTCTGAAATAATGGAAGGAACCGTGATTCGTGGCCCTTTTGCTTTATGCGAAAATGCACAAGTAAAACTGAATGCAAAAATTTACGGTGCCACAACAGTTGGTCCGGGATCCAGAATAGGAGGAGAGGTTAAAAATTCGGTTTTGTTTCAAAATTCAAACAAAGGACATGATGGATTTTTAGGAGATTCCGTTCTGGGAGAATGGTGTAACATTGGGGCTGACAGTAATAACTCCAACCTGAAAAATAATTACGAAGAAGTAAAATTATGGAGTTACGAAACGGAAGGTTTTGCAAAAACCGGTCTTCAGTTTTGTGGATTGATGATGGGAGATCACAGTAAATGCGGAATTAATACCATGTTTAACACCGGAACAGTAGTAGGAGTGAGCGCCAATATTTTTGGGTCAGGCTTTCCAAGAAATTTTGTCCCAAGTTTTTCATGGGGCGGAGCAGCCGGATTCACTACTTATATTACCAAAAAAGCTTTTGAAACTGCTAAATTGGTAATGGGAAGAAGAAATATAGATTTCGACGAAACAGAATCCGCAATTTTAGAACATGTTTTTGAAGAAACTAAAAAGTGGCGAAAAGATTAATGTGTCAATGAGATAATTAGTCAATGAGATAATTTAAGCAAATCCGACAGTTTTTTAAAACCTGTCAGGTTTTATTATTATTTAGGATTTAGGGGAATTGTCTAATTTTCTAATTGACACATTTTCTAATTCTAAAAATTATCTAATTATCACATTGGCACATTATCTAATTAAAATCTATCTTTGCACCTTTAAAAAAATACTTGCTCAGAAGCCTAAAAATATGAGCGGTCTAAAATCTAAAAATCTAAATGATTACAGTTAACGATATTTCGGTTCAGTTTGGTGGAACTACATTATTTAGCGATGTTTCTTTTGCTATCAATGAAAATGATAAAATTGCCCTTATGGGTAAAAATGGTGCGGGAAAATCGACACTTCTAAAAATAATTGCAGGTCAAAGCAAACCTTCAACCGGAAGTATCTCAACTCCAAAAGACGCTGTTGTGGCCTATCTGCCTCAGCATTTATTGACTCAGGATGGTTCGACAGTGATGGAAGAGGCGTCAAAAGCATTTGGTGAGGTTTTTAAAATGAAAGCTGAGATTGATGAAATCAACGAGCAGTTGACCGTTCGTACCGATTATGAAAGTGATGCTTACATGAAGCTGATAGAAAGAGTTTCTGACTTAAGTGAGAAGTTTTACGCAATTGAAGAAATAAATTATGAAGCTGAAGTTGAGAAGATTTTAGTTGGTCTAGGTTTCGAGCGTGAAGATTTTGGACGTCAGACTTCTGAATTTTCAGGAGGTTGGAGAATGCGTATCGAGTTGGCTAAAATCCTTTTGCAAAAACCAGATTTGATTTTGCTGGATGAGCCAACGAACCACATGGATATTGAAAGTATTCAGTGGTTAGAAGAATTTTTGATTAATCAGGCTAAAGCTGTTGTGGTAATTTCGCACGACAGGGCTTTTGTAGATAATATAACCAATCGTACTATTGAAGTGACGATGGGAAGAATCTATGATTATAAAGCAAAGTATTCCCATTATTTAGAGTTAAGAAAAGACCGTCGCGTTCATCAGCAAAAAGCATACGACGAACAGCAAAAAATGATTGCCGATAACAGAACTTTTATTGATCGTTTTAAAGGAACGTTTTCTAAAACAGATGCAGTTCAGTCGCGTGTTAAGATGCTTGAAAAATTAGTTATCGTTCAGGTTGATGAAGTTGATAATTCTGCACTAAAATTAAAATTTCCGCCGGCAGCACGTTCAGGACAATATCCTGTTGTGGTAAAAGATTTATCTAAATCATACGGCGATCATGTGGTTTTTAAAGACGCTAATATCGTAATCGAAAGAGGTCAGAAAGTCGCTTTTGTTGGTAAAAATGGGGAAGGAAAATCAACCATGATCAAGGCGATCATGAAAGAAATTGGTATTGATGAAGGAAGTGTAGAGATAGGACATAATTCACAAATAGGTTATTTTGCACAAAACCAGGCTTCATTATTAGATGAAAATGCTACCATTTTTGAGACTATAGATAATATTGCTGTTGGAGATGTAAGAACTCAGATTAAAAATATTTTGGGAGCTTTCATGTTTCAGGGTGACGATATTACCAAAAAAGTAAAAGTGCTTTCGGGCGGAGAAAAAACACGTTTGGCGATGATAAAATTATTGTTGGAGCCAGTGAATTTATTGATTCTGGATGAGCCTTCAAATCACCTTGATATGAAAACTAAAGATATTATCAAAGATGCTTTGCGTGATTTTGATGGAACCTTGATCCTTGTTTCTCACGATCGTGATTTCCTTGACGGATTAGCAACTAAGGTTTTTGAATTTGGAAACAAACGAGTAAAAGAACACTTCGAAGATGTGGCAGGATTCCTGGCGCACAAGAAAATGGATTCTATGAGAGAGATTGAGAAGTAATTTTCTAATCCATATAAAAATAGAAAAGCACAAGAATCACTTGTGCTTTTTTTATGAAATTTTATAAACGAATTCCGGGAGGAAGTAATTCTTTGTAAGCTGGATTTTTCTTAAAAAAAACTACGATTTTAGGATGAATGGGCACAACCTTGAACTTTTTTTCAATGGATAATTCCATTATTTTTTTTAGCATGTCAGAAACGTGCTCGTCATCCTGAAAAGAATCCGGAGTGTTGATTTTAGTTAAAAAAATCTTCTTTTCCTGAAATGAATATTCGATTGATACGAGTCCTGTTGCTGATGAGGTTTCAAATTGTCTGGCAAAAGCATTGTCTTTGATTTCCATAATAGAATAGGTCTAAGATTATTTGTTTATGTGATATTTGAAAATAGAAGAATTAACCTGAGCATGTGGTAATTCTGACTACAAAGGTAATCATTTGATTTTCAATATTAAATTATTTTCTGAATATCAGATGAACTGCTTTGTAAATTGGCTGAATAACATAAAAATATCATTTGTAAAACTTTATAGCGTTTCATTAAAAAAAGGTAATTTTAGGAGCGAATTAATTTCTGAATTAAAATGGATAGAATTCCTGTATATTTTATGCCCGGGCTGGCAGCCAGCTCTTCAATATTTGAAAGAATCGCTTTGGATGAATCTGTTTTTGAGGTTTGTTTACTGGAGTGGGAGATTCCTCAGAAAAAAGAATCCTTATCAGATTATGCACTTCGGATAGCCAAAAAAATAAAGCATGAAAATCCTGTTTTGATTGGTGTTTCTTTTGGCGGTATATTGGTTCAGGAGATGGCGCAGCATATCAAAACCAGAAAAGTGATTATTATTTCGAGTGTGAGGTGTAATGCTGAATTTCCGCGAAGGATGAAAATCGGGAAAACTACAAAAGCCTATAAACTGATTCCTATGAAATTATTGCTCAATATCGAGAATCTGGCCAAGTTTTCTTTTGGAGAAAAAATCAATAAGCGTATTCAGTTGTATGAAAAGTTCCTTGCGATGCGGGATATCAGTTACCTGCAATGGGCAGTAGAATCTGTAATTTTATGGAGCAGATGTGAAATTGATGAAAGTGTAATTCACATCCATGGCGATCAGGATGATGTTTTTCCTATAAAATATATTAAGAAATGTATTGTTGTAAAAGGAGGGACCCATATCATGATCCTGAACAAATACAAATGGCTGAATGAGAATCTGCCTTCTATTATATTGGAAGATTAATTATGAAACCTAAAGTCCTAGCCCTGATAGAAGCGACATCCTTTTATGGCGGGGTTCGCCATAAAAGATATAGCGGATAGCAGGAAACAGCTTCTGAAAAACAAAAAAGCCTTTGAAATTAATATTTCAAAGGCTTTCTATTTTATAAATGAAAAAATTAGATTTTCTTCATTTGATCTTTCATTATCGTTATTTGCTCTTTCAGCATTCCCTGTTTGTCTAATTTTTTAGCTTCGTTCAATAAATTGGTAGCTTCCAGTTTTCTTCTGCGTGACATGGCGACTCCGGCAAGGTTTAATTTAGCTACCGCTAAATCCATATCCATTGACAATCCCAGTTCGATGGCTTTTTTGAAATGTTTCTCCGCCTGATTGATATTGGTTTGCGATAACATGATTCCGTGAAGGTAATTGAAGTATCCCTGTTGCTTTCTTACCAATGCAGTTTCAGGATTTTTGATATATGCCAGCCATTTTTTGGCGCCTTCAAAGTCTTGTTTTCTTAACTTAAGGAAAGCCAAAAGGATAAATTCATTTTTGAAGTAAAGAAAAATTGGAATTGCAGTAAGTAAAATAAGGAAAATTCCGTTGCCGATATTTCTTTCAGTAAATTGCCAAATGCCAGCGACTACAAGAAGTCCGGCCAAAATAAGTTTAATATTTTTATGAAACATAATAGGTGTATATTTGTGACTGCAAATATAGTAAAATGAATTAAAAATATTTTTATTAAAGTACTTGCCAGAAAAAAAAGTCTTTGTATATTTGCACTCGGTTTTAGAATAACGATATTCGAAAACAGAAAAGAGATATTAGATACCATTTTAAAGATACAAAGCAATGAGCAAAAGAACGTTTCAACCATCGAAAAGAAAAAGAAGAAATAAGCACGGATTTATGGACAGAATGGCTTCTGCGAATGGAAGAAAAGTTCTAGCGCGTAGAAGAGCAAAAGGAAGACATAAATTGACTGTTTCTAGCGAACCTAGACACAAAAAATAATGTTTCTATAAACATAAATAAGGCGTTACTTTTTTTAGTATCGCCTTTTTTTATACCTTGTCAGTAAAAAAAGGGGTTAAAATTCTGGTTTTTAACAAACTACTGCAGATTTAAATTAAATATAACTACACAATACAAATAAAATGCCTAAAGACACATCCATAAAATCAGTTTTAATAATAGGTTCAGGACCTATCGTTATTGGTCAAGCTTGTGAATTTGATTATGCAGGATCTCAGTCTGCACGTTCTATTCGTGAAGAAGGAATTGAAGTTATCTTGATAAACTCAAATCCAGCGACAATCATGACCGACCCAACTATGGCTGATCATGTTTATCTGAAACCACTTACGACAAAATCGATTATTGAAATTCTGAAGGAACATCCACAAATTGATGCTGTTTTACCAACAATGGGAGGACAAACAGCCTTGAACTTGTGCTTGGAAGCGGATGAAAAAGGTATCTGGCAGGATTTTGGAGTTCGACTAATTGGTGTTGATGTAAATGCAATTAATATTACTGAAGACAGAGAGCAGTTTAAACAGCTTTTGGCAAAAATAAATGTTCCTACTGCACCGGCAAAAACAGCTACCTCTTTCCTTGAAGGAAAAGAAATTGCGCAGGAATTTGGTTTTCCATTAGTAATTCGTCCTTCATTTACACTTGGAGGAACCGGAGCGGCTTTTGTTCACAGTAAAGAAGAATTTGACGAAAAACTAACCTACGGATTAGAAATGTCGCCAATTCACGAAGTACTGATTGACAAAGCTTTATTAGGATGGAAAGAATACGAATTGGAGCTTTTGAGAGATAAAAATGACAATGTGGTAATTATCTGTTCAATCGAAAATATGGATCCAATGGGAATTCATACCGGAGATTCGATTACGGTTGCACCGGCGATGACATTATCGGATACCACTTTCCAAAAATTACGTGATTACGCCATCTTAATGATGAGAAGTATTGGGAATTTTGCAGGAGGTTGTAACGTACAATTCGCAGTTTCTCCAGACGAAAAAGAAGATATCGTAGCGATCGAGATTAATCCTCGTGTGTCTCGTTCTTCTGCCCTGGCATCAAAAGCAACTGGATATCCGATTGCTAAAATTGCTTCTAAACTGGCGTTAGGATACAACTTAGATGAATTGCAAAACCAAATTACAAAATCGACTTCGGCTCTTTTTGAACCAACTTTGGATTATGTAATCGTGAAAATACCACGCTGGAACTTTGACAAATTTGAAGGAGCCGACAGAACTTTAGGACTTCAGATGAAATCTGTTGGTGAGGTAATGGGAATTGGACGTTCGTTTCAGGAAGCATTACACAAAGCTACACAATCTTTAGAAATCAAAAGAAACGGCTTAGGTGCTGACGGAAAAGGATATACCAATTACGAACAAATTATCGAGAAACTGACTTTTGCAAGCTGGGATCGTGTTTTTGTAATTTATGATGCGATTGCAATGGGAATTCCGTTGAGCCGTATTCATGAAATCACAAAAATTGATATGTGGTTCTTAAAACAATACGAGGAACTTTATACTTTAGAGAAGGAAATTTCGAACTATAAAATTGCTGACTTACCAAGAGAATTATTGCTTGAAGCGAAACAAAAAGGTTTTGCCGACAGACAAATTGCACATATGATGAATTGTCTCGAAAGCGAAGTGCATACTTTGCGTATGGATAAAAATATCAACCGTGTGTTTAAACTGGTTGATACTTGTGCAGCTGAGTTTAAAGCACAAACTCCTTACTATTATTCGACTTTTGAGGCTGAAATCGAAAAAGCAAACGGGGAGCGTTATGTAGATAACGAAAGTATCGTGACAGATAAAAAGAAAATCATCGTTTTAGGTTCAGGACCAAACAGAATCGGACAAGGAATTGAGTTTGATTATTCTTGTGTTCACGGAGTTTTAGCTGCAAAAGAATGCGGTTACGAAACGATCATGATCAACTGTAATCCTGAAACGGTTTCTACAGATTTTGATACCGCGGATAAATTATACTTTGAACCTGTTTTCTGGGAACATATTTACGACATCATTCAGCACGAGAAACCGGAAGGTGTTATTGTGCAGTTAGGTGGCCAGACAGCTCTTAAATTAGCTGAAAAATTATCTAAATACGGTGTGAAAATCATCGGAACAAGTTTTGACGCTCTTGATTTAGCAGAAGATAGAGGACGTTTCTCAGAATTATTGACTGAATTAAATATTCCTTTCCCACAATTTGGAATCGCTGAAACTGCTGACGAGGCTTCTGTTCTTGCAGATACTTTAGATTTTCCATTATTGATTCGTCCTTCTTATGTATTAGGAGGCCAGGGAATGAAAATCGTTATCAATAAAAAAGAGTTGGAGGAACACGTTATCAATTTATTGAAAACGATTCCAGGAAATAAACTGCTTTTAGACCATTATTTAGCAGGTGCAATCGAAGCGGAAGCAGATGCCATTTGTGATGCTGATGGAAATGTTTACATCATTGGAATAATGGAGCATATCGAGCCTTGTGGAGTTCACTCAGGTGATAGTAACGCTACATTGCCTCCTTTTAACTTAGGAGAATTTGTAATGCAACAGATAAAAGACCATACTGAGAAAATTGCGAGAGCTTTAAAAACAGTTGGTTTGATCAACATTCAGTTTGCGATAAAAGATGATACGGTTTATATTATCGAAGCGAATCCAAGAGCGTCCCGTACGGTTCCGTTTATAGCAAAAGCATACGGAGAGCCTTATGTAAACTACGCTACTAAAGTAATGTTAGGACATAATAAAGTAACGGACTTCGATTTTAATCCACAATTAAAAGGATATGCGATCAAACAACCGGTTTTCTCTTTCAGCAAATTCCAAAATGTAAACAAAGCATTAGGACCTGAAATGAAATCGACTGGAGAAAGTATCTTATTTATTGATGATTTAAAAGATGATCAGTTTTATGAATTGTATTCTAGAAGAAAAATGTATTTGAGTAAATAATCTCAAATCCTGATTATAGAAAAAGCCTCAAAAATTTAAATTTTGAGGCTTTTTTTGAATAATCTTCAATGTTTAATTTATAAATACTTTTTTAGTAGTATTGTTGATTTTTAAAATATAAGCTCCTGATTTTAAATCAGATATTGGAATTTTGCTTTCTTTAATTTCAGAAGATTTAAAGTTCTTAACCAACCGCCCTGTAATATCAAACAATTTAACAGTCTCTATATTAGCTGAATTGTTTTCTATATACAAATAATCAGTTGCTGGATTAGGATAAATTACGACATTATTAATTTTAGAACCATTCACATCTTCTATGCCGAGAAAAACGGTATCTGTAATTTTTAAGACCTTTGTTGTATTAGTCACATATAATGCACCATCATAAATAGCCATTTGATTAGCATTCTCACCAAAAAATCTTATATATTGGTACTGATCTCCATCTGTGCTTCCCGCAGGAAATCGAAAAATTCTGCCTTGTGACCCTGTGGAAATATATAAATCACCATTAGGAGCATAAACTATATTTGAAGGATTGGCCATTCCGGAAATCATTGTGCTAACTACTCCTGCAGGAGTTATTTTCTTAATTGCGCCATCAAGTTTGTCTGCGACAATTAAGTTCCCTGCAGTATCAAATGCCAATCCATTTGGTGATGTAAGATCAGTTACAAATGTTGAAGTTGTTCCGTCCGTTGCTATTTTTTTAATATCTCCAGAGTTCGCTTCTGAATAATATACATTTCCTGAAGCATCAATTGCTATTCCATAAGGGCTGTTTGTCGCAATATAAGAAGTTACAACTCCTGCAGTTGTTGTTTTTGTAATTTCATTTCCGAAATTACCAGACCCCGCTATCCAAAGATTTCCACTTGCGTCAAAAGCAATCTGCTGAGGTGAAGCATTTAGTGTGTTGATAAAAGTAGTTTGCGTGAGGGCTGGTGTGATTTTAGTTACTTTATAAGCATTATAATCCGCAACGAATAAATTTCCAGAAACATCAAATGCAATTCCAGTTGGAACTCCTAGTCCTATTACATAATTTGATGGTGTTTGTGCATTAATACTAAATGTTGCCAATAAAGCAAAGAGTAAAATTTTTTTCATATAAATAGTTTTTTTAATATAAGTTCAAAGATATATTTTTCAATCTTTATGATAGAGTTTTTATAAGAAAATATATCAATATTTTTATTTTTTGAAAGAAAATTAAAATTTCGGGGATTTAATTAAATTACTTTTAAAAATTAGGTATAATTAATAAAAATCTCACATAAAGAATTCCGCATAAATAAAATAGGAGATATAATAAAGTATAATGTTTCAAATTTATATAGCAAAAAGCTCCAATTACGGAGCTTTTTTTATGGATTCAAAATTTATATCTATTTCACCAGTTCCTGCAAAGGTTTCAATTGTTCCAGATCAATATTGGATTGTTTTAAAACCGACATCAAAGTCATGATGTTATTCGGATTCATGTCTTTGCCCAAAACACGCACTACGGCAAAACCATTTTCTTTTCTGTTGGCAAAAATTATAAATTCTTCTATGTTCTCATCAGTGCCAACAAAACTTACAGAAGCGCCATCTTTGCCTGAACCAAACTTCATCAATTCCTGATATTTAGGATTTTTTAAAATTGTTTTGACCTTGGATCGTTCAGTTTCAAATAGTGCCTGATTTTTATCATTTGCCTTGAAGGCAAGAATATTCATTTTATCAAAAGAGTTCAAAGCCTCTGTTTGTTCTGTGGATAATTTTGTTTTATCTACATTTAAAATATTGGGAGAAATATCCAGTGCAATGAAATTCTTGTTCTCGGTATTTTCTACAAAATATTTTTGTAAAGATGGTTCAGAATTACAACTTATTAAAGTTAATAATCCTAAAATGGCTAAGGTGAGAAAGCGTGTTTTCATGTTATTATTTTTTGCTTTTTGAAGCTTTCTTTAAATCTGTACCGCCAGGAAGTTTCATTTTGTCTGTCAGAACTGATATTTCATTTAAATCAAAATTACCTATCAAGGATAATAATACAGTATCCTCATTTTTAGCCCCATCAATAAACATAAATAACTCCTTAATTTTAGTGTCATTTGCAGCTGATTTCACATATATTTTTACGTTTTTTCCGCTGTCATTGATGCGCATCAGTTCTTCGAGATTTGCAGTTTTAATATATTTATCTGCAGTAAGTTTCATATCAGCTTCAATCTTAGCATTTTTCGTAGTGAAAACTTTTAGATTATCCAGTTTTTTTATGAGTGCCATATATTGCTGAGTCTCCTTGTCTGATGCATCCACTTTAACTTTACTCATAATATCAAACATTTTTTTGTTGACAATTACTGAGGTTACATCGTCCTGACCATCAAATTTATCAAATGCATTTTGAGCATAAAAAGCATGAGTAAAAAAGGCTAAAATTACGGTTATAATGAAATTTTTCATTTTTGTTTAAATTTAAATTATTGTTTAAAAATTTTATTTTTTGATTGTTCGTATTCTTTAATGTATTGTACACTTTCTATACCTACATTAACTTTGTTTGATAATAAAGCCAAAGCTTTTTGAGTTGCCGCCAAAGCTTCTTCAGGATCATCATAGGTTCCTAATTCTGTTTGCGCTACAGCTGGAGCTGTATTTTTTTCGCTTACGTAATAGGTTCCAATTCCCAGTAAAACAACAGCAGAAGCTGCAATTGATAACCACGCCACATTTCGTTTTTTAGTTTGTAGTGAAATCTCTTGCGTCAATTGTTGTTCTTTTACCTGAGAGAAATAACCAAAAAGTGGTTGGTATTGCTTTAGATGCTGCGCAACATTCTGTGAGGAAAAATAGTGTTTTAATTCTTTTTCTTCGGCAATAGTGGTTTCTCCCTGAAAGTATTTTTCTAATAATATTTCTATCTTATCTGATTCCATATTGATGTGTATTAATCATTGTTTCCCTTATTTTTTTTCTTGCTCTCGAAAGTGCTACCCTAATCGCAGTTTCATTCATGTTTACAATTTTGGCAATTTCGTCAAATTCATATTGTTCGACATCGCGTAACTGAATTAGTATTTGTTGTTGTTCCGGTAATTGGCATATTATCTTTTCTACCCATTGCAGACTATCGGAATCTTCCAGTTTTTTATCTAATTGCGGTTCACGATCAGTATAATTGTTATGTACTATTTTAAGGTTATCTGCCCTTTTTGATTTCAACTGGTCGAGGCAGTAATTTTTGGTCATTGTCATTGCCATTGCCTCAATACTAGTGTATCCGCCTAATATTTCTTTTTTATTCCATAATTTCACTATTACTTCCTGAGTCGCGTCTTCAGCTTCCTCTGTACTGGTAAGCAATCGTTTAGCCAGACGAAAAACTTTGTCTTTAAAAGGATTAATTAATTCTATAAATGCAGTTTGATTCATGTCTGGTTATTTTTTGATTTCATCAATTATTTGAATTCAAAGATTTTGATGATTTGGAATCGCTTCCGGTAATTTTTTAGTCATATTCAAAACTCATTTTGTTAGTTTATATAGTCAAGACGAGACAGCTTTATTTTTGTTACAATTACATTTAAAAAAAAGTTGTAAAAAAAAAGCCATAAATCAGTTACCGTTAAAACTAAAGATAGTATTTTTACGTTAATACTTTATTAACACTCAATTTTATGAAAACAATATTAAGAAGTCTGATTCTTTTGTTTATAGCAATATTTAGTTTGCAATCTTGTGATGATCAGGATGATGTTGATGCACCAAGAGATTTAAAGGTAAATGATTTTATTTGGAAAGGGTTAAATCAGTATTATTTGTGGCAGGCTGACGTACCTAATTTAGCAGATAACCGTTTTGCAAATCAGGAAGCACTAAATTCCTTTTTAGAAGGATATTCAAAACCTGAGGATTTATTCGAAGATTTATTAAACAGACCTGCAAGTAAATTTCCTAATGGAGGCGCCATTGACCGTTTTAGCTGGATAGTTGATGACTACACAATTTTGGAACAGGAACTTCAGGGAACTTCAAAAAATAATGGAGTCGATTTTAGATTATCGAGGATTTCTCAAAATTCTAATGACCTAATAGGTTTTGTACGTTATATTTTACCTAATTCAGATGCATCTTCAAAAAGTATAAAACGTGGTGATATTTTTACCGGAATCAATGGAACAAAGCTTACTATTTCAAATTATCAAAGCTTATTAGGTGCTGATACTTATAGTTTGGATATGGCTGATCTTAATGGAAATACAATAAGTCCAAATGGGAAATCAGTAATCTTGACAAAGACAGTCCTGAATGAGAATCCAATTTTTATTAATAAAGTAATTACTTCCGGAAACCATAAAATTGGTTATTTAATGTATAATGGATTTTATGCCAATTATGATTTGCAGCTAAACTCCGCTTTTGCTGAATTGAAATCACAAGGCATTACGGATCTGGTTTTGGATTTAAGATATAATGGAGGAGGATCAGTACAAAGTGCAACCTATTTGGCCAGTATGATTACGGGCCAGTTTAAGGATCAGATTTTTTCTAAACAAAAATGGAACAGTAAGATTAATGAATATTTTACAAGTGAAGATTTAGAATTGCTAAATAACAGATTCACAGATAAAATAGATGGAACTGCCATAAACAGCTTAAATTTAACTAGAGTATATATCCTAACAAGCGACGCAACTGCTTCTGCCAGTGAATTGATTATTAATGGCCTAGTGCCTTATGTTACCGTAGTTCAGATAGGTGATAGAACTGTTGGTAAAAATGTTGGATCTATTACTTTATACGATTCTGAAACATTTACAAAAAAGAACGTAAATCCAAGCCACAAGTATGCTATGCAGCCTTTAGTCTTAAAAATTGTAAATGCATCCAATTTTGGAGAATATACAGATGGATTGGAACCCACTTATGAGCAGCTTGAATATATTTCAACAATGGGAGTGTTGGGCGAGCAATCGGAACCTTTGCTAAATTTGGCTATTTCAAAAATTACCGGTTCAACATCAAAAAGAGTTCAACAGAATAGAGAACAATCACAGCCAACTTTTACAGATTCTAAGGCAATGGGCGGAATTAGAAATCAAATGTATGTGGAGAAAGCTCCTGAAGGACTTTTAAAAGCATTAAAATAAAATATTTAAGAAAAAAAAGGCTTTCAGAAATGAAAGCCTTTTAACAATTTTCCAAAAACAAAAACTAATTCTACAAGAATTATTTTATTACTATTTTTTTAATAGTTTTCCTTTCCTCAGTGCTTACTTCAAACAAATAAGTTCCGGTATTCAAATCAGAAACTATAATTTCAGTGTAATTGGCAACGGGTAATTTTTTTACTATTTGACCAGTTACATCATAAATTACGATACTGCTTTCCTTATTATTGTGATTGAAATAAACAACATCTGACGCCGGATTAGGATATAATGCAACTGAAGCAGAGTTAAAATCTTCAAGAGCTAATGTTTTTTGATTAATAACTCCAACACCACTCAAATCAAATCCACCTGAAGGAAAAGCAGTTGAATAGGGGTCGTTGATTTTATTCCCCTTACTATCATATGAGGCGTATGCTGGATTAATTGTACCTATGACATCAATTATTTTAACATGCGTAACGTTGTCTTTATCTAACAAAGCGTTGTTGGGAATCTCAGATAAATCAAAAGGAGTTCCGTATCCACTAGTATATTTTCCAGCAAGATTGTTGATATAACGGCAGTCAATTCCGGCAAAAGATCCGACCTGCGTATCTGTTTGTGTTTCACTGTGAGAGGGGAACCTGAAAAAATTAACTCCATCTGAACTTACTTCAACAAAAGCCAGCTCTAAAAAAGCAAATCCAGGACCACCAGTTTGAAATCCATTTTCAAAAACTGCAAAATCAAATCCGGATCCATCAGCAATAGGGGTGTCAAAAGTTAAGATTGCACTTCCGCCATCTCCCAGACATACAACATCTGTTCCTGAAGTTCCGCCTTTCATTCCATTACTAGGGGTTCCTACAGAGGCAAGAGGACCAGTTGGATTTGTAATGTCTTGAGGACCTCTAACAACCGTAATTCCAGTAGCCCATCCTATAAAAACGGAACTATTTCTGGCAATTGCCGTACTACCAGGCTGATCGGCATACGGCGCATAAGATTGAGCAGAAATTAAGGACGAAATCAGCAATAATAAACTATAAGGTAATTTTTTAAGCATAAGTTTTAGTTTTTTTGTAAAAGCCCTCATAAGAATTATAAGGGCTTCTTTGTTTTTTTAATCATTGAAATAAAAACCATTTGGTGATATACCCACATTAAAGTGATTGATATCATTTCCTGTCAGAGAATAAATGTAGATGCTTCCAGAATCTTGTGAATTACCTCCATCAGCTACATAGATTTTGTCATCATTAACTGCAAATCCGTAAAGGTTTGAAACTTTAACCGCTTTGAAAACAGGTGCTGATGGTAAAGTAGTGGTGCTTGAAGATGCAGAGTAAATATCGTTTCCAATAGTATAATATAGTTTGTTGTCTTCAACATCTAAAAATCCAGGATGTGTGATACCGGAAAAATCTAATGTTGATGATATGGTGTTGTTGCTTAAATTTACCTTAACTATTTTTCCAGCTGTTTCTACATCTGCATAATATGGCTTTCCGTTACATAGAATATATAAAGTCCCGTTTTCTTCTACTAAAGCACTTGGTACATCTCCAACAACAAAATTTGTTGCAACGGTATTATTTGAAGAATTTATAATTGTCAATGAATTTCCCTGACTCCATCCGCCTTTATGTGCTACATAAAGTTTTCCGTTCTCCTCGATGATTTTTTCAGGTCCTTCTACAACAGGAATTGAAGAAGTGACAGTGTTCGATGTTAAGTCAAGTATTGCAACATAATCATCTGTTGCACTTGCTGGATTTCCCCAGTTTGTAATGTATCCTTTTCCATTTGCAAAAGCAATATATCTTGGATTATTTAAACCGCTAGTAACTGTTGTGATGCTTTTAAATGTATAACGGTTTACCACTTCAATTTTATTTGATGCGTTTACAACTATATAAGCAAAATCTCCATTAAAACCAATGTTCTGCGGTGTGTCTCCAGTAATTTTATCACTATTAACTAACGAAAAAACATTATTTTCTATTAGAAAATCGTCTGATAAATATGAAATTGTTCCGTTAGGAGTTTGAAAATTTCCTTCATTTACGATAAATACTCCTCCATCATAATTACCGCGAGGTTCCTGATTGTTGTCGTCATCATTGCTACAAGATGCAAAAAATGCAGAGCTTATTATGATTGATAAAAATAGTTTGTTAAATTTCTTCATGATGTTTAAAAGTTAAGGTTTATGTTTATATTATAATTTCTACCGGGCATTTGTCTGCTGATTACAGGCTGATAATTTTCATTCCACAGGTTTTGTACTTGAAAACCAATTTTATAACTGTTTTTTTTGCCAAAATCATAGTCGATTCCAAAATTACCAATATTGTAATCTTTTACTTTTCCAATTTCACTGTTAAAGGGTGTGCTGTAAACTTCACCATTATATAAGTACTGAAAAAAGGCAGATGTTTTTTTGAAATTATATGATAATGAACCAGTTAATTTATGATAAGGAACGTATATCAATTGTTTGTAGATAAATTCTCCTCCAATTAATTGTTTGCTTTCTGAGATTGTGTAAGCATATGTTCCATTGATCGTAAAATTGTGATTTTCTATTTTTTTTCTCCATTCAAGAAGTACTTCGGCACCATAAATTCTAACCTTATCAGTGTTTTCCGGAGACCAGTTATCGCCACTGCCTTCTTTAGGGATCCAGCGGAGCAAATCTTTGACAGAATTATAATATGTTGTTAGGGATAATGAAAAATGTTTTGTTGAAAATTCGTTGCCAATTTCTCCCTGGTAAGATGTTTCGGGTTTTAAATCTGGATTACCGCTGCCTTCCCAAAATAAATCGTTGTATGTGGGCATTCTGAAATTCTTTGAAAGGTTTAATTTTAAACGGTAATAATTGGTGAATTTATATTGCGTTCCAAAAGAAAAAAGAAATGGATTTCCATATTTATCTGTTATTTCCTGACGAACACTGGTGGTGTAATCCCATTTATCACTTACAAAATGGCGTAATAGTAAACTTGCTGACCCTATTTCCCTCTTTGTATTATTAATACTGGAACCGTAGCCCTGGTTTCTGTTGTAATCGATTATTGAATTTAATTTAATTTTATCATTTAGATCAAAAGCCAAATCATATTTTATGATAGCGGTTTCTACTTTTCCATAAGTAAATAATTCAGAATCAATACTTGGGAAATATTTGTAAGACTCTCCAATATGTGCAGTTCTTAATCTGGAAGTAAATCGATCAAATGTACTTTCCCATTCCAATAGATTTCGGGTGTTAAAATCGTGGTACTTTGTTCTTGTCGCATTTGGAGAAGTTAAAGAAAAATGACGCTCCGAATCATAAAACTGACTGTAAAACTTCAAGATATTCTTGGAGTCGATTTTATAACCAAATGTAGTATTCAGGCTTGTATTATAATATTCGCCATTACTATTTCTTTCTTCGGTATTACCAGGATATTTAAAGTTATTATCAGAGCTATTTCTTGAAAGATTAACCTGCAGACTGTATTTTTCATCTGAAACTGCAATGCGATAATTGGCAGATTGAGTATTATAACTTCCTAAACTAAAGAATATATGATTTGAAAGATTTTTTTCAAAACTTAAATTATTATTCAGGTGAATACTTCCGCCGATTGCGCCGCTTCCGTATATAATACTTCCGCCACCTGCTTTTACAACGATCGAATTAAAAACTTTTGTTCCAATAGTATTAAAATCTGTTTGTCCTAAAAATTGTGAATTAATATTAATGCCGTTCCAGATTACAGCGGTCTGTTGGCTGGTAGTTCCTCTGAAAGATGGTGAAGAAGTCATGCCAAAACCATTTTCTTTAAAATAGATTACAGTATTAAAATTTAAAAGTGAAGTTAAGGAAGGCTGATTTCTATTAATAACAGAATCATTTAATTCCCTGACAGATTGTGAAGCATAATATTTTTTAAGATTTGTATCCGATACAACAACTTCTTTGAGCTTCATAACAGAGTCATTCTGCGCCAAAAGAATCTGGCACAAAAACAAAAAAGCAAAAGCAAAAGCAAAACGTTTTTTTAAAGTCATAATTTCTACACTCTTTTTCCCGAGAGTTCGATATATGTTATAAAGGCAGGTCTCCTGGCTTGCGTCTTGTTGTTTACCTTCCCATCACGCATTTGTAACAGTGGTTTTGCAGATAACAACAAGCATTCCGGTTAAGGAACTAAGCTTACAGTTGCGGGTACAGCTCAAGATTTTTATTTTAATTTTCTTAAAATCAGTTACTTGATTCCCTTTTAATGTGTTTTTGAATTAAAAACACAACCTTAATTTTGTGCAAAGATAAAGTTAAAAACAGGAAAGATTCAAATTTGCCATGTTTTTATTAAAATTTCCAGGTAAAGAGTTTAATTAATAGGGACAATGACGGCAGCCATTTTCGCAACAGCTCCCTCTTTTCAAATGAAACCATGCTTTAAAAACATAATTGCCATTTTCAATATAATAATCTATTCCGTCAATTAACTTTTCTTTTTTTGGTAATAATGCGACTTGGTTTGTCAGAGCTGTTTCAGGTGTAATTGTTTCAATGTAAGCCTCAATTTTATTTTCGCAAGCTTTCTTAAAACAATTCGGACAAAGACAATCTGATCCTTCCGAAATATTAAAAATCGGAGGAAAATCATTGCACCAGCATTGCTCTTCAGCAGAAATATTCCCACAGCCAAAAGCAGATTGGCATCCGGAACAGATCTTTGTTTTCATTGTATTCATCAGGTAAAGATACAATTTGTTGAATTTTTTACGATTAAAAATAAACAGGAAATTTAGAAATAGCGCTACCTTTGTTCTTACCCGAAAATGTAAAACATGAAAATTTATTTATCAAAATCAGTATTCCTTATATCATTTTTTATTCTTGTTGGATGTAAAAAAAATGAAACTACAGCAGTTACAGAAACCAAAGCTGCTCAAAATTATATCGAATATGCTTCAGGACTTTCAATTGTAAAACACGAAGGATATTCAGTCGTAACCGTTTCTAATCCGTGGCCGAATGCTAATAAAAACTTCACTTATGTCTTAACAGAAAAAGATGCTGAAATTCCGGATAGCTTACAATCCTATACGACTATAAAAGTTCCTTTAGAATCTATTGTGGTAACTTCTACTACCAATATTCCATTTCTTGAAATGCTGGATGTCGAAAATAAACTGACAGGATTTCCGCACACAGATTATGTTTCTTCTGAAAAAACAAGAGCACTAATTGACAAAGGTGTCGTTAAAAACGTAGGTCAGAACGAAAAATTAAATATTGAACAGCTGATTGAATTATCACCGCAACTAATTGTAACTTTTGGTATAGACAACAACAATCCAATGCTGGATAATTTGAAAAAAAGCGGTTTGAATGTGTTGATTCAGGCCGATTGGATGGAGCACTCCCCACTTGGAAAAGCAGAGTGGATTAAACTCTATGGTGCCTTATTTGGTAAAGAAGAAAAAGCAAAGGAATTGTTCGATAAAATTGTGACAAGTTACAATCAGGCGAAGAAATTAGTAGCCGAAAAACCGGCAAGTGCTACAGTTTTATACGGTTCTATGTATGAAGATGTATGGTACGTTGCTAAAGGAAAAAGTTGGGTGGCACAATTTATGAAAGATGCACAGGGAGATTATTTATGGGGCGACCTTAAAGGAACGGGAAGTGAAGGATTATCATTCGAAAAAGTATTGGACAAAGCAAAATCAGCGAACTTTTGGATTGCTACAGGATCAGTGAGAACACTGGATGAACTGGCAAAAAAGAATCCGCATTACAGTGAATTTGATGCTTTTAAAAATAAAAACATTTATACGTTTGAAGGGAAATTAGGTGCTACAGGAGGAACAGTATATTATGAAACATCACCAAGCCGTCCTGATTTGGTCTTAAAGGATTATATAAAGATTTTTTATCCGGATTTACTGCCAAGCTACGAGTTTACTTTTGCTTCAAAACTAAATTGAATTGGCAAGCAAAAAGCGTAATACGATTTTATTTATTGTCCTGGGTTTGGGACTTGTCCTGATGTTTTTCGTAAGCATCTGTTTAGGCTCTGTAAATATCCCCTTAAAAGATGTTTATACCAGTTTAACCGGAGGTGAGGCCAGTAAATCAACCTGGGAATATATCATTATCAATTACCGTTTGCCCAAAGCCATTACAGCAGTTTTAGTCGGAACCGGTTTGTCTATAAGCGGTTTGCTGATGCAGACTTTATTCCGGAATCCGCTTGCAGGGCCGTATGTGTTGGGATTAAGTTCCGGTGCCAGTTTAGGAGTGGCTTTTGTTATTTTGGGAGCTGGTTTTTTGCCGTCTTTTTTACAAATTATTGCCTTGTCGTCCTACGGAATCGTTTTTGCTTCTACCATCGGAAGTACACTTGTACTGCTGTTGGTTTTGGTAGTTTCCCAAAAATTGCGTGATACAATGGCAATTCTGATTGTAGGATTGATGTTTGGAAGTTTTACCACGGCAATTGTGAGCGTTTTAACCTATTTCAGTACAGCTGAACAGCTTCAGAAATTTACCTTTTGGTCATTAGGAAATCTGGGAAATCTTTCCTGGAAATCTATTATTGTTTTGTCCATAAGCGTAGGGTTGGGATTGATTTTAAGTGCAGGCAGTATCAAGCCATTGAATGCTTTGTTGTTAGGAGAAAATTATGCAAAAAGCATGGGTTTGAACTTTAAAAAAGCACGTTTGATTATTATTTTTGCAACCAGTATCTTAGCAGGAAGTATCACAGCATTTGCAGGTCCGATTGCGTTTATTGGCCTGGCAGTTCCGCATATTGCCAAACTGACTTTTCATACTAGTAATCACTCCGTTCTATTTTGGAGTACCTTGTTTTACGGAGCCATTATTATGTTGTTTTGCGATGTGGTTTCTCAAATGCCGGGCTTTGATATCACACTTCCAATAAACGCAATCACCTCAATAATTGGTGCTCCCGTTGTGATTTGGTTGTTGGTTCGAAAAAGAAATTTTCAGTAAGATTTAAATCATCATGACAAAAAGCAATACTATTCTGTCTACTTCAAATTTAAGTATTGGTTACAAAACCAAGAAAGCTGCCGTAACTATTGCCCAAAATTTAAATTTGAATCTCACTTCAGGCAAACTAATCGCTTTAATTGGTGCCAACGGAATAGGAAAATCAACTTTACTCAGAACTATTACGGGAATTCAGCAGCCTTTATCTGGAAATGTTTTTCTGAATGATAAAAATATAAACACTTACAAACCATTAGATTTAGCACAAAGCTTAAGTTTGGTTTTAACCGAAAAATTACCTCCAAGCAATCTTTCCGTTTTTGAATTAATTGCTTTGGGCCGACAGCCTTACACAAATTGGATTGGTACTTTATCACAAAACGATATAGATAAAGTTCAGGAAGCGATGAAATTGACACAGATCGAACATTTAGCGTCAAAAAAGCATTTTGAAATAAGTGATGGACAATTGCAAAAGGTTTTAATTGCAAGAGCTTTGGCACAAGACACACCGTTAATTATTCTTGACGAACCTACCACACATCTCGATTTATTACACAAAGTTTCGTTGTTCAAACTGTTGAAAAAACTAACACAGGAAACACAAAAATGTATTTTATTTTCGACACACGATATCGATCTTGCGATTCAGTTAAGCGATGAAATGATTATCATGACACCGGAAATGGTTGTGCAGGACGAGCCGTGCAACTTAATTTCGAAAGGAAGTTTTGCCACACTTTTCAAAGACGAAAATATTGTTTTTGATGCAGAAAAAGGGAAGTTTGTAATTACTTAAAATATAAGAATTTTCAGGAGCTGATCCTGCTGTCCGTTTTATCTTTTATGGCGAACCCCGCCATAAAAGGATGCCACTTCCATCATGGCTAGGGCATCAGTTTTCATAAGATTTTTTGAATATAATCTAAACTTTCAAACCAATCTGACGTTTCGCTTCTCCAACTACAAAAGCAACAGAATTAGCAATATTAAAACTTCGAATTAATTTAGACATCGGAATCGTTAAATGATTTTCGAAACGTGCTAAAACTTCCTTGCTCAAACCAACGCTTTCTTTTCCGAAAACCAGCCAGTCTCCATCTTGGAAATCCGTTTCTAAATACGATTTTTCAGCATGTGAACTCATCAAAAATACACGTGACTGATCCGGAATTTGCTGAATCCATTCTTCTATATTTTGATATTCGGTCACATCAAGATGTACCCAGTAATCCAATCCGGAACGCTTTAGGTTTTTGTCATTAATCACAAAACCAAAAGGATGAATTAAATGTAACCGGCTTTCTGTGCCCACACATAAGCGGCCAATATTTCCGGTATTATTGGGGATTTCTGGTTCTACAAGAACAACGTTTAGCATTTTGAGTTAGAATTATAAGTTATGAATTACTAGTTTTCAAATAATTATCTAATTGACACATTTTCTAATTATCTAATTGAAAATCGGGAACTTCTAAAACCTCTCCCGCTTTCAGATTTTGCAAATATACATTTCCTATCCGAACACGTACAAGCCTTAAAGTAGGAAACCCAACGGCAGCGGTCATTTTTCGAACCTGACGAAACTTTCCTTCATTAACTGTTATAGAAGCCCAGGAAGTTGGTCCATGACGCTCATCCCTTATTTTTTTGGCTCTCGGACCAAAATCAGGAATTTCAGTAACGATAAAAGCTTTACAGGGTTTGGTTTTGTATTTGCCTCCTTCAAAACCAATTTCAACTCCTTTTTGCAATTGTTCGATCGCTTCAGGTGTAATAATTCCGTCAACCTGAACGTAATATTCTTTATCCACTTTTTTGCTTCTTATCTGTTCACTGACTTTTCCGTCTGTCGTCAGTAAAAGCAATCCTTCAGAATCTTCATCCAAACGGCCAATTGCCATCGTGCCATCTGGAAAATCATATAGTTCTCCCAGCAGCTTTTTTTTTCTTTTCAATTCATAAATAAACTGACTTAAATAGCCATAAGGTTTAAAAAGAATGAAGTGTTGGTGCATGTTCTGTTTTTTTAAAAGCAAAGATAGTTCGTTTGATCAGTATTGAAAAAACAATTATTCAATAAACTAAAAGCTATGTTAAATGACTTCATTCCCAGTTTTAGAATTCGTAATATTAGTATAGAAAAAATCTAAAAAAATAAAGTTATGGACACTAATAATTTAGGAGAAAAAAAGATAAATGGAGCGCAAAAAAACACTGATGATGTCAAAGGAAAAAATGTTTCTCATGATGGAGAATCAGATACATCCAAATTAAAAAAAGAAGTGATTACTGACGCTGATGGAAATAAACAAGTTGTTGAAAGAGCACGTAATGAAAATGAAAGTAAGAATGTCTCCAATAAAACAGCTGACGAAAGCGAAAATGGAAATCGTGGTGTTGCTACAGAAGAAGAAGAAAAAAAAACAGTAGAAAACAAAGACAGAAATTCAGATATTACACCAAACCGATACCCTAATTCCCATCCGGACAACCATGAAGATCGCGGAAACATGAAATTGGATGAGGAAGACAATTGATTACGATTTTTTTTGTTAGTTGGCGTAATGATATTGTCTAATAACATATCATTAGAACTTACAGTTAATTTTATTGTAAACTCAGTTTTTATGTTTTCTGTCCATTAATATGTTTGTAACTTGTATATACAAATTTTAAATTTATTAAAAATGGCACTTTTAGAAAACAAAGTAGCTTTTGTATCAGGAGGCGGTTCAGGAATTGGACGTGCAGTTGCAGAAGCCTATGCCCGTGAAGGGGCAAAAGTAGTAATCTCGGATATAAATACAGAACATGGTGACGAAACTGTGAAAGTGATAAAAGAGGCTGGAGGAGAAGCTTTTTTTATTAAAGGAGACTCTTCCAGTGCAAGCGACAATAAGCGAATGGCAGAAGCAGTTGTTGAAAAATATGGCAGTTTGGATATCGCCTGCAACAACGCAGGAATGGGAGGCCCGGCAAAACCCACAGGTGAGTATGAACCGGAAGAATGGGACAAAGTAATTGCATTAAATTTGAATGGTGTTTTTTATGCCTGTCGCTACCAGCTGGAACAAATGGAAAAAAACGGCGGCGGAAGTATCGTAAATATTGCTTCTATTCATGGACAGGTCGCTGCTCCAAATAGTCCTGCTTACACAGCTTCAAAACATGCGGTTGTGGGATTAACTAAAAACATAGCAGTAGAATATGCTCAAAAAAACATTCGCTGTAATGCCGTTGGGCCCGGTTATATTGAAACGGCTTTGCTGAAAGATAATTTAGATAAAACCGCCATGGATGCCGTAGCTGCAAAAGCACCAATGAATCGTTTGGGGACTTCAGAAGAAATTGCAGAATTAGTTGTTTTCTTAAGTTCTGAAAAAGCTTCTTATACAACCGGAAGTTACATTATTTCAGATGGCGGTTATACTGCTATTTAAAAAATATTTATATGGAAAAAAAATGACTGTCTGTTCTTCAGATGGTCTTTTTTTTTGTTTCCAATAACAAGTCGTAGAAGAAGAAAATCTTAACTCAATAAAGAATTGATTAAGAATAATTCAAATTATTGAATCTTTAAGAGGTTATTAGTGTGAAATGTTTATAAGTTTAAGGTGTTTAAGTTTAAGGTTTTATAATATTGGCTTAACTTTAGAGTAGATAAATTTGACTTCTAAAAACTCTATTTTTAAACATATGAAAAATATTTACTCTTTACGGTCTTTAATGACTTTTTTAGTTTTTTTTTGTTGCTTTTCAGGAAATCTTTTTGCACAGGCACAATTAGTGCCACAAGCATTACCTTACACGCAAAAATTTGATGCATTGACACCGGCAGTAACAACTATGCCAGAGGGATTACAAGGGTGGACTGCCAGCAATCCGTCAAGTGTTCCAACTCCTTCCAATTTTACAACGACAGGGACAATTTTTGGAAATAAAGATTTAACGGCCAATGGTTCTGCCAATTCAACTACTGGAGCTATTTATAATTACAATAAAAAAATTGGCTTCTTAAACGGAGGTTCCTTTCTGGATTTATCAATTGGTTTAGCTTTAAAAACGACGGGTAATTCAGGAATACAAGTTCAATATGATGCGATGGTAATTCGTAATGCTACTGGTGTTGGAACTACACCAACAACTCGTATTAATGAATTAGTATTGCAATACAGAGTCGGAACAACAGGAGATTTTATAACATTGCCGTCAACTGTTTATGCCAATACTTTAGTTCAAAAAATAGGTGCAAACGATACTGATCCTCAAAATAATCAAATAATAAAAGTTATTTTACCTTCAGAATGTGATAATCAGGCTGTGGTTCAAATTAGATGGATTTCCCGACAAGTTTCTGGTGCCGGATCACGTTCTTCTTTTGCAATTGATAACATAATTGTTGGAACAGATCAGACGCCTCCGGTAAATGAAGCAGGTTATCCAAAAGCTGTTGAAGTATTATCTGATGGTTTTGACTTTTTCAATAAAATAAATGAAATTGGTAAAACCTATTATGTATTAGTAGCAGCTGGAAGTGCAGAACCAACTCCTGCACAAATTAAAGCTGGTTTAGATGCCGCTGGAAACACACCTTTACAAGTTGGTTCTCTTGCTATAGCAAATAAAGACAAGGAATATTCAAAAGTAATTTCAGGTTTAACTTTAGGAACTTCTTATATTGTTTATTCTGTTTCAGAAGATGTTGCAGAGAACCTTCAGGCAACTGTTAACAAGTTAGATGTTACTACTGCAAGTGTTTTAGTTCCTTCTTTAAGAACTACAGCTTCAGTACTTAATTTTGGAAACTCCGATCTAAATATTGAATCGTCAAGTTTAAGTTATCAAATTAGTGGAACAAACATTGGAAATACAGTTACCGTTACTGCAACGGCCAATTTCAGTATTTCAAAAGATAACATAACTTTCCAATCTTCTGTTGCTTATGATGCTGCTGATTTTGCTGCAAACGCAACGCCAACTGTTTATGTTCGTTTTAAGCCAAACACAACTGGTCTTTTTTCAGGAACACTGACTCATGAAACAACGGGAGCCTTAAGTAAAACGGTTTCTTTGTTGGGAACTGGAATAAATCCTTATATACAAGGTTTTGATGATGCTGATGTTTTAACCAATAGTGGCTGGAAACAATATGACATTTCCGGAGCTTTAAATAAATGGACTTACACCACAACTGCAAGAAATATAAATTCTGGAAATGGAGCAGTTTTGGTGAACGGATATTCTGATACCGGAGCGAGTAAAGACTGGTTAATTTCACCAAAATTGCGTTTGGATACCTTTACTCAAATTCCATTATTATCATTTTACTCCCGTAAGTTTTATGAAGGGCCAAGTTTAAAATTAGTAGTTTCTACAAATTATGACGGAGTAAGCAGTCCGGAAACGGCAACCTGGACAGAATTAAATGGTAAATTCCCAACTGTAACCGGAACTTATACACAATCACAATACATTGATTTAAGTGGATTTAAAACTCCTAATACGTATGTGGCCTGGGTATATGAAACAACTGCAGGAGGAACTAATTTAGCTGCCGAATGGTCATTAGATGATGTTGCTATTACAAATGAAATCAGTTACGCAGATGCAAATCCTGTTTTAGATTTTGGAGACGTAAATGCAACTCAATTTTCTGCAAGTCAGTCTTTTGTTTTTAAAGCTGTAGGGTATGGAGATATTACGGTTACAGCTCCTGCAGATTATCAATTATCATTGGATAATGCTTCATTTCAATCTAATGTTATTATAGCTGCGGCAGATGCAGCAGTCGGAAAAACCGTTTATGCGAGATTTGCACCTTCTGTAAAAACGTTAACCATTTCTGGCGTTTTAACTGTTACGGGAACTTCATTAAACAAACAAACTGGATCTTTTACAGGATCATCTTTACCAAAAGCAGATACTTTTGATGTTGTTACTTATAATTTAGAGTTTTTTGGTACAGATGTAAAAGGTTCTGACGGAAAAGAGTTTGGTCCGGAAAATGATGCGTTGCAAGTAGAAAACGTAGCCAAAGTAATGAACAAGCTTAATGCCGACGTTTATGTAGTTCAGGAAGTTTCTAATGATACCGAGTTAGATAATTTAATTCAAAAAATCAGCATTAACGGAAAAACATTTGATAAAGCAATTTCGACATCATGGTCTTATTCCTTTAACGATCCGGAAGCTGATTTTCCTCCACAAAAGTTAGTGGTTCTTTATAATACGCAAACAACTACTGTAAAAAGTACCAAAGTATTGTTTAAGGATTTATATGATCAGGTTCGTGCCGGAACAGTAGTTTTGCCTAATTATCCTGGTACTGGAACTGCGCAGGTTAATGATGATAGTTTTTTCTCTTCAGGACGTCTTCCATATTTGGTTAATATAGAAACGAATATTGGCGGAATAACAAAAGAAATTAACCTGATTGATCTTCACGCCCGCGCCAATAGCGGAACAGATATTATGAAATACAACCAGCGTAAATATGATATTGAATATCTTAAACAAGCTTTAGATGCTGAATATCCAAATTCAAATCTTATTATTTTAGGAGATTTTAATGATGATGTAAAATCGTGGGTTGGAAACACAAATACAGCTTCATCATATAAAGTTTTTGTTGACGATACAGCAAACTATAACGCACTTACTTTAGGAATAAGCCAGGCAGGAGCCTTTAGCTTTTTAAGTTCAGGCGGATTTTTAGACCATATTATCATCTCTAATGAATTAAACGATCAGTATATACCTAATTCAATTGCAGTTTATGATCCTCGTATTGATATTCCAAGTTATACAACCAATACATCTGATCACGGTCCGGTAATCGCCCGCTTTGAATTGAAAGAAGATAATCTGGGTACAATCGATTTTGAAAATAATAACAAATTGGCTGTTCAGGTTTTCCCTAATCCGGTTACAGATGTTGTAAATGTTTTTGTTAAAAGCAAAACAGATAAAAAATTAAAATTAAGACTTTATGATACTAACGGAAGATTATCAGCAAAGCCTGTTGATGTTACGGCAAGTCAGGATGTAACTGCAACAGCAATTCCGGTTAGCCATTTACAAAAAGGAATTTATATTTACACTTTAACTGAAAATAACAAAGTCGTATTTAAAGGAAAAGTAATAAAAAAATAAGAAGACATAATTACTTATGCAAAAGGCAGTTCAATACGAACTGCCTTTTTTGTATTTTGAAATTTCTATTGGATTCCGAATACTAATTTTGTCTTCAAAACAGCAGATTCTTTATCTGTTAGATCTAAAAAATAATTCAATTGCCATTCTTGTGTTTTTTGTGCTTGTTTACTGGTAGTTGTATCCCAGGAAGGGTAAACTCTGGTGGCTCTTTTGCCTTCCTTTTTTGGAGTTGAAAATATTCCTTTTTCCAGTAAAACTGATTTCGGAAAGATGAATTGACCAAAATTATTTTCCTTACGCACACTTACAATGACAAAATCTATAGCATCAGAAGATTCAAAAGGCTCAATTATTCCGGAACTATTACGTTTCCATAATGTTACAAACTGGCCGTTTTTTGTAGGGGTCGTTTTAGCAATTCGGTAACAAATTGATTTGTCATTTATTGAAAAACGATACGCGCTATAATCGGTACTTTCAGCTTCAGCTTCAGGATGTGAACATTTTAAATTGCAGGCATCATAAACCTTTTCCTTTGCTGAGATTAAATCTTCAGGAATAAAAGGGATATTATGCCAGGTCTTTTTGTTAATCATTTTTATTGCGTTTTGAGAAGTAAAACTACAACTTAAAACGAAACATTCAGTCCAAAGTTAAATGCCCATTGAAATTGATTGAATGATTGGTTGTTCAAAGGATTGATGTAATAATTCATTCCCGGTTCAACAAAAACATGTGTTTTTTTGTATAAGCGATATTGCAATGTACTGCTTAGCAGGGATCCATAAACAAAATCATTGGCTTCTAAATTAGATCCTATTGAATTTCCATCCAATGATACTCTGTTAGAAATTAATTTACCAACAAATCCACCTGTATTTAAACTGATACTGGTTTTGTTTTTATTAAAAAGGGCATATGAAACTTCTAACGGCATCTCAATATATCGTAAACTCTGATCGATATTACCAGTTGACAAATTTTCACTTTTTAAGGAATTTGCAGTATTATTGGAAACAAAAACATAGCTTGAATTATTTGTTATTTGCGGTATAGTTACGGCAACACTATGGTTTAAATAGTCGCTTGTTGTTGGAAATGAGGACACTTTAGGATTGTTATAATAAGAAACATTAGCAACACTTTGTCCTAATTCATTGATCTTTAATCCGGAACTTACAGCCCATTTTTTATTGAGTTTGTAATTTGTCTTTACTCCATAAGTATTGGTTTGCTTAGACTGGTTAGCATTTCCTAAGGTTTTATCTTTGCTGATATTTTCTGAATTGGCAACCCCTGCAAATACTTCCAGCGACCATTTTTCAGCATTTGAAACAGTTGTTGTTTCCTCGTCTTTTGTGGTTTTTGACACTGCCACAGCTTTTTCCAAATTTTGCAGTTCAGCTAATTGAACCGAATCTTTTGCAGTTAATCCGGACTCAGATTTAGATTTATTTTCGGTATTAATTGCAAATGCCCTTTCTGAATTTGAGGTTTCAGTTTGTGATTTAGAATTGATTTTGTCAAATATGTTTGTATTGTTTTCTATTGCGTTTGAAGGTATAAGAGAGTTATTGTTTTTTGAATTAAAAGCATTTTTAATATCATGGTTTTTAGAACCAAATGCTACAGTTTCTTCATTTTTAGTGAATTTACTGTTGAAGATACCGTTAGGAGAATTTTGATTTAGTTTAGAATTCAAATCTTTGTTAAGGGTTTTATCACTATCCGCTTTTTTATTTTTTGAAGCAACAGCATTTTGATAAGCAACATTTTCCTGCTTATTTTTAAAGTACTGATTTTCATTGTATCTATTTGGATTTCGTACTTCTTTTGAATTTAAAATTTGATTGTTTTTAGTTTTTTTATTCCAATTTTTTTCCGAATTAGATACAATGCCATTAGTTCTATTCTGATTTGAAATAACAGAACCAGGAGCCGATTTTGATTTTATCGATTTTTCTTCCTCTGACGAAACGATGTTTATATCTTTGTTTTTGTTGGGCTTTATAGTTTCCTGTAAAACATTCGTGTCGTTTGAAACGTTTTTATTTTTATCAGAATTATGATTATTGTTTTCGATTACTACCGAATTATTGGGTAAAATAGTACCATTGGTGCTAGAACTTTCAGAGCTTGAATTAAAATATAAAACAGACGGGATTGATAAGCCTACCAAAAGACTTGCTGCAATTGACCACCAAATAACTGCCGCTTTTTTCTTTTTTGGCTGATGTAATTTTTCTTCAATAGCATCCCACAGTTCTGGTGGCGGAACACTTGAAAAGTTTTCCATTGATGAAAAAATATCTTCTATATGCTGCTTTTTCATGCTGTCTTAAAATTTTTTATACTCAAAATCCTTTTTTGGAGGATTTTCTTAGCCCTGTTTAAATTTGATTTTGATGTTCCTTCTGAAATTTTTAACTGTTCTGCAATTTCTTTGTGTTTCATTTTTTCAAAAACATATAAATTAAAAACCAAACGATACTGGTCTGGTAAATCCTGAATGTATTCTAGTAATTTTTCTTGTGGAATGGTACTAACTTCCAGATCATCCTCTTCAACAAAATCAGTTTCAGGATCAAAAATATCCAGAAAAAAACTCTCTTTTTTCTTCTTGTTTAAGGTTTCAATTAGTTTGTTGATGAAAATCCGTTTCAGCCAGCCTTCAAAACTTCCTTCAAATTTATATTGGTGGATTTTTTGGAAGGCGATAATAAAGGATTCCTGAAAAACATCTTTGGCATCATCTTCATTTTTCATATATTTTAAACAAATACCATATAAAACAGGAGAGAACAACTGATAAATTTTCAGTTGCCCTCCTTTGTCATTCTGGATACATTGTTTTATATATATTTCTAAATCGTTTTTCAAGAAATGGCTTAATTTGGTTTTGCAAAAATAAGATTTTTAAAGCTCTTACACTATTTTTATAAATTGTAAAAGAACGTTCTTAAGTATTGCTTAGTTACATTGGGTTTTGATTATCAAGTCTTTCTGTGATATAGGCTTTCCTTCAAAGGAAATGGAGCATGCTGATAGACCAATTATTTTAAGGCTGTAATTTTATCCTGAATTGCTTTTTTGAAAGCTTTTATTTCTGTTGACTGATCTTCGGTATCATCATTGTCAATGTAAATTTTTGTAACTACCGCTGCCTGATATAATTCAAAATAAACTCCTTTTTTGTCACCTGTATCAGGAGATCCGTAAGTTTTATTCTGTCCTTTGATGTTTAAAATTTCAGTTGGAACAGTTTTTAAGAACAATGTGTAATCGCCTCTTTTGTTTGCAGAATTGTACTTATATTGTGCAAAATCATAACTTGTATATGCTACATTAAGAAAATTAAGAACACTATAATCATTTAGCTGATAAAATTGCTGGCACGCTGTAGTTCCTGTACAATTTCCATCAAAACTTCCTATTATAATTTTATCGGGACTTTCGTTGGTTTTATTAAAATAAATCGGCTTAGTAGTTTTAGGAATCAAGACATAATCAGAGGGATAAGTTGGATTTTGTGTAGTTACTTCACCTGATTGAGGTCCGTGTTCATAGAAATTTATGACTACCTGACAGCTGTTTTCTACTATTGAAGTAACTTTTATTCCATAACCACTGGTTGATTTCTGACCCGAAAAAATTCCAACTAAAAAGTTTTTTGTAAAATCTATATTAGGATCACTTGGATTTGGGCATGAATTTGTGTGTTTCGTAAAAGTCAAATCCATTTTTTCCTGTGTATTTAGGATAAATGCCTTGGGTTCGATCGATGGCGTTTTAAGGGTGTAATTACATGAAAGCGGAAAACCACTAAAAGCGACATTAACATACTCTCCACAGTTGTCTTTAGGAAAATCATCATTCAGTGAACAGGCACTAAATCCAAAAGCTATAAATAAGCCAAGCATTAATTTTTTCATAATATTTCATAATAAGTTATATTCAATAGATGATGTTTTATCTGAATGGTTGCGTAAAAAATAGTTTTTACAATAAAATATTTTATAGAAAGTATGTGTTTGTTGGTTTAATTCACGAATAGCAATAATTAGTGAAATTTTAATTTTAAAATTAAGTACTACGTATTATTGCGTACTTTTACTTAAAAATAAAACTAGTTATGCAGGATTTGCTCCCTTTTTTATTCATTTTTATTATAGCATTGTTTCTAGGTATTTACTTGGGTAAAGTGTTGATTTCGGCTAAATTTCAATCAGAAAAGGTTGGCTTGGAAGAAAGATTTAATGCAAGCCAGAATCAATTACTGTTACAAAAGCAGCAGTTTGATCATGAAAGAAGTAATCTTGAAAATCAGCTTCGACTGAATAATCTGGAAAAAGAAAATATCCGTACAGAAAAAGACAGTCTTGCTATTCAGCTTTCCAAAAAGGAAGTGGATTTTGAAAATTTATGGGAGAGGCATAAGGAGCAAAAAAATGAAATAACAGACTTACAGGAAAAATTCACCAAAGAATTTGAAAATCTGGCCAATAAAATTTTAGAAGATAAATCGGCTAAGTTTACAGAACAAAATAGCCTGAATATGAAAAACATCCTGATGCCTTTGCAGGATAAAATTCAGGGTTTCGAACAAAAAGTGGAGCAGACACATAAAGAAAGTATTGATTACCATGCAGCTTTGCGTCAGCAGATTTTAGGGTTGAGTGAAATGAATGCCCAAATGAGCAAAGAGACCTTAAATTTGACTAAAGCTTTAAAAGGCGACAGTAAAATGCAGGGAAATTGGGGCGAATTGGTGTTAGAGCGTGTCCTTGAAAAATCCGGTCTCGAAAAAGGACGTGAATACGAAGTACAGCAAAGCTTTACAAATACAGATGGTGCAAAAGTTTTTCCGGATGTTGTTATCAATTTGCCGGATGGAAAAAAAATGATTGTAGATTCTAAAGTTTCATTGGTAGCCTATGAAAAATGGATCAATGAAGATTCAGATATTTTAAAAATCGACTTTTTAAGAGAGCATGTAAATTCCATCAAACGGCATGTCGAACAATTGGGCAATAAAAACTATCAGGATCTATATCAGATAGAAAGTCCGGATTTTGTCTTACTTTTTATTCCGATTGAACCGGCATTTGCCATTGCACTAAACGAAGATTCGACTTTATATAACAGGGCATTCGATCGAAATATAGTCATTGTGACACCCACAACACTTCTGGCTACTTTAAGAACAATCGACAGTATGTGGAGCAATCAGAAACAGCAGGAAAATGCTTTTGAAATTGCCAGGCAAGCCGGAGCATTATATGATAAATTTGAAGGCTTTGTGTCTGATTTGGTAAGAATTGGGAATAAAATCAAAGACACCAAAACAGAATACGAAAGCGCCATGAGCAAACTGGTGGAAGGAAGGGGGAATTTGATTTCGAGTGTTGAAAAACTAAAAAAAATGGGAGCAAAGGCAAAAAAATCACTTCCTGAAAATATTATTGCCAGAGCCGCAAATACAGATGAAAATCAATCTTTAAATTAAGAACACCATGAAAAAAGTTATACTACTTATTGCTGTTGTTTCTATTTTCGTGATGTCGGCTTATTTTGCATTCCTTTATTATGTTCCGTACAGTCAGGGCTCCAGATCTGGGGAATTGATCAAGCTGAGCTATAAAGGCGTAGCGCTGAAAACATGGGAAGGAGAATTGAGCCAGGGCATTTCGGGCGCACAGATTTTTAGCTTTTCAGTACTTGATAGTGATAAAAAAGTTATCGAAAATTTAAATGCATTGCAGGGACAATATGTAAAATTGACGTATGTAGAGCGATATAAAACATTTGGCTGGTGGGGAGATACCCGTTTTTTTGTTATAGATGTTCAAAAAGAAAGTTCCCCTTTTAAATATAAATAAATAATATGACTGCAGATTTTAAAACCGTTTCATCATCAAAAATTAGTATTTCCGAATTAATGTTACCGTCGCATACGAACTTTAGCGGCAAAATCCATGGAGGTTATATTTTACAATTACTGGATCAGATTGCTTTTGCATCCGCATCAAAATTTTGCGGGAATTATTGTGTTACCGCATCAGTTGACACAGTGAATTTTTTAAAACCTATCGAAGTTGGTGAATTGGTAACCATGAAAGCTTCGGTAAATTATGTTGGAAGAAGTTCTATGATCGTAGGTATTCGTGTAGAATCTGAAAATATTCAGACAGGCGCTATAAAGCATTGTAACTCTTCTTACTTTACAATGGTAGCCAAAGATAAAGATGGTAAAAGCGTTCAGGTTCCCGGTCTTATATTGTCTGACCTCAATGAAGTAAGGCGTTTTAGGAAATGTATCAAGCAGATCGAAGCAAAAAAAGAAATCGAAGAACACGCTAAACGTACGAATGTAAATTCGATTGAAGACCTGGCAAGTTTTGATAAATACAATGTCCTGCTGGAAATCGTATAGTTTTGATAGAACAGTTAATTTTAAATTTTAGAATATGGTAAAGTTTGGCTACACAATTTTATATGTTGAAAATGTAGAAGAATCGATAGTATTTTACGAAAATGCATTTGGCTTTTCAAGAAAGTTTATTTCACCGGATAATGATTATGCGGAACTAATTACAGGTGAAACTACTATTTCGTTTGCATCAAAGAAATTGGCACAATCCAATTTGAAAGATGGATTTATTGAAAGTAATCTGAGTGATAAGCCCTTTGCAATCGAACTGGGTTTCATCACGGACAATGTAGCAGAACTTGTTCAAAAAGCCACTTCTTTCGGAGCTTTGCTTGTGAGTGAACCCAAACAAAAACCGTGGGGGCAGATTGTTGCTTACGTAAGGGATCTGGATGGCTTTCTGATTGAAATCTGTACGTCTATGGAAGGATAGGAGAATAGGTTTTGCAACTATATTCTATTGGTAACATTTCACAAAAAATTAGCATTTAAAAGGAAACTATGCGTTTCGAATTTTCGTAAATTTAAGGGTAATCATTTGATTACGTTTATTTCACGAATACTGCCATTTGATTAATTACAATTTAATTTTTTTAAATCGAATGACATGATTGTTTTAAATGCTGACGATTATGAAAACATCTACTTTACTTATTTTATTATGTACTGCTTATTCGATTTTTGCTCAGGATAAATTTACGACCAATTCAGCTGTAATTAATTTTGAAGCATCAGTTCCCTTTTTCGAGGAAATAAAAGCAGTGAACAGAACGGTTGCCCTAACATTAGAACCCAAAACAGACAGTTTTACCTGTGTTGTTATGATAAAGGATTTTAGTTTTGGTCTAGATTTGATGCAACAACATTTTAATGAAAATTATATGGAGAGCCAGCGCTATCCTAAAGCGGTATTCAAAGGGAAAATCGTAAATTTTGATTTAAAAGATGTCGGTACTTTGGAAAAGGAATTTCAGTTGAAAGGGAAATTATATATCCATGGGAAATCCAGGGAAGTCGAAGCAAAGCTGCTAATGAAAAAAGTCGCCGAAGGAATTCAGGTTACTTCCAGTTTTCCAATCACGATTTCCGATTTTAATGTTGTAATTCCGGAAAAAGTCGCTTCAAAGATTTCTAAAACCGCCAATACGGAGTTGTCAGGATTAATTCAAAGCGATGATTTATTATATTTGACTTTGAAATAATTTAAGAAATGCTATTTGATAATGCTGTTTTTAAATCGGTATATTCAAATTGAAAACCTGCTTTTTTAATTTTTTCAGGCGAAACTCTCTGACCTTCGAGAACTGCCTGACTCATTTCGCCCAAAACAATTCTAAGAAAGAATGCCGGTATTCTGGGCAGCCAGATTTTATAGCCGTATAATTTTGCCAGTGTTTTGGCAAATGAACAGTTGGTAGTGTCGTCATTAATTGTAGCGTTATAAGGTCCTGATATTTCGCTGTCCAGTATGGCTTTTAAGTAGATCTGAGCTAAATCCTCAATGTGAATCCAGGGTAAATATTGCTTGCCTGTTCCTAAAATAGTCCCAAAACCGGTTTTAAAACCCGGATTCATTTTCTTTAAAAAGCCTTCGTTTCTGCCAATAACAATTCCCGTTCTGATTTTTACGGTTCTGATATTTAATGACTGGATTTTGTCTGCGGCTTTTTCCCATTGCTGACAGGTTGTTCCCAAAAAGTCATTAGCTGCAGGCGTATTTTCAGTGCATATTTCTTCACGGGTTATGGCGCCGTAAATTCCAACTGCCGATGCAGAAACAAAAGCATCCAGTGATTTATTGTGCTTTTGCAAAATAGAATATATAAGTTCAATAGGCTGAGTTCGGCTTTGCAGGATGTCTTTTTTTCTCTTTTCCGTCCACCTTTTCTCGACAATTCCTTCTCCAGCAAGATGAATTATATAATCCGCATTTAAAATGGCATTTTCATCAATGTAATTCTTTTCCAGATCCCATTTGTAATACGTAATGGTATTTGTATTTTTTCTATTGCTTCTGCTTAGGATGGATACTGAAAAACCATTTGCAATCAGGAGATTGCTAAGATGTTTTCCAATGAATCCGGTGCCGCCAGTTAGTAAGATATTTTTTGCCATGATAGTTTATATAATATTTAACAGTGATTCTGTTTAACGATAAATAAAGATAGTTAAACATTCCGTATCTTTAAGGCAAATTCTAAATTTAATGAAATGGCAACTAAAAATAAGATAATCACAAAAGATGATATCGTTTCAAAATACATGAATGAGGTTTTAGAAAAAGGAGAAAAGCCGAAATCAGTTTATCTTTTTGCAAAGCACAATCACTTTACAGAAGCTGAGTTTTATACTTTTTTTGGAACACTGGAAAGTTTAGAAAAAGAAATCTTTAGACTGTTTTTTGAAAACTCAGTCAATTTATTGCACCAGCACGAAGACTATCCGCAATATGATATGAAAAATAAAATGCTGAGTTTTTATTTCACCTTTTTCGAAATTTTGACTGCTAACAGAAGTTACGTTTTACAATCTTTAAAACGGGACAGAAATCCATTAAAGAATTTAGTACAGCTGACTACGCTTCGTGAAGCATTTAAAAATTATGTTTCTGAAATCCTGACTGATGATTACAGGCTGGAGCAGGAGAAATTGCAAAAATATCAGGAAAAAGCCATTCAGGAAAGTGCATGGCTGCAGCTGATGATGACCATAAAATTCTGGATGGATGATGATTCTGCTGCCTTTGAAAAAACAGATATTTTTATCGAAAAATCGGTAAATGCTTCATTTGAACTAATGAATGTTGCACCACTAAACCATTTGATTGACTTTGGAAAATTCCTTTTCAAAGAAAAAATATACAGCAAATAATGAAAACGATAGATTATATTCCAACTTCAAAAATTGAAAGAGCCAGTAAATTGGTGCAGACAGGCGCAAAAATAGGCGTCAACTATGTGAAGCATTATGCTGAAAAAATGGTCAACCCAGATTTGACGCGTGATAAACTCAACGAAAATAATGCCGAAGATATTTACGACGGCTTAAAAAGCTTAAAAGGAAGCGCTTTAAAAGTAGCACAAATGCTGAGTATGGACAAAAACTTTCTTCCTCAGGCCTATGTGGAGAAATTTTCCTTGTCTCAGTTTTCTGTTCCGCCGCTTTCAGCTCCGTTGGTTTTAAAAACATTCAAAAACAATTTTGGCAAAACACCTTATGAAATCTTCGACGAGTTTAATGCCAATTCTGTAAACGCGGCGAGTATCGGTCAGGTACATCTGGCTAAAAAAGACGATAAAAAACTGGCTGTTAAAATTCAGTATCCCGGTGTTGCCAACAGCATTTCGTCAGATCTGGCTTTGGTAAAACCAATCGCCATCCGAATGTTTAATTTGCAGGGAAAAGATTCTGATAAATATTTTAAAGAAGTTGAAGATAAACTGATTGAAGAAACCAATTACCTGTTGGAATTAAAGCAAAGCCAGGAAGTGGTTAAAGCCTGCAGTAAAATTGAAAACCTTCTTTTTCCCAATTATTATCCGGAGTTTTCATCAGAGAAAATCATCACGATGGACTGGATGACAGGAATTCATCTTTCTGAATTTACCGCAAAAGATTTTGATCGCGAGACCGGAAACAAAATTGGGCAGGCGCTTTGGGACTTTTATATGTACCAGATTCATGTTTTGCGAAAAGTTCACGCCGATCCGCATCCCGGTAACTTTCTGGTGGATGATCAAAACCATTTGATTGCACTCGATTTTGGATGTATGAAACAGATTCCGAATGAATTTTATGTACCATACTTTGATTTGATCAACAAAAATGTTATTACCGATAAAAATCGTTTCAACGAGAAATTATTTGAATTAGAAATTCTTCGCCCTGACGATTCGCCTGCTGAAATAGAATATTTTACCGAAATGTTTCATGATTTGTTATCGCTTTTCACGAAGCCATTTCAGAACGAAACTTTTGATTTTGCCGATGTAACTTTCTTCGAAAGCATTGCCAAATTAGGCGAGCGTTTCTCAAACGATACCAATCTCAAAAAAATGAACGGGAATCGCGGTTCGAAACATTTTATTTACATGAATCGTACTTTCTTTGGATTGTACAATCTGATGTTTGATTTGAAAGCTAAAATTGTAGTTGACCAATTTCAAAAATACAAATGACAAAAGAAGAAATGACCGATCTGGAAAAAGACAGAATCATAGAAATGGCATGGGAAGACAGAACAACTTTTGAGGCTATCTTTATGCAATTTGGATTGAAAGAGCAGGAAGTTATCGATTTAATGCGAATCGAAATGAAAACTTCAAGTTTTAAAATGTGGCGAGAACGTGTTCAGGGAAGGAAAACGAAGCATGAAAAATTGAGAGACTTTAAAGAAGGCCGTTTTAAATGTTCCAGACAAAGACATATAAGTCATAATAAAATTTCGAAAAGATGAGGAATATTCTAATCATCGGAGGAAGCAAAGGTATTGGGAATGCAGTTTTGCAGCAGCAGTTAGAGCATAATAACGTTTTTAATATCAGTCGAACCGAGCCAGGTTTAACACATTCAAACCTGACTCATTTTAGTTTGGATGTTTTGCAGGATGAACTTCCTGATATCGAAAATATAGACACATTGGTTTATTGTCCGGGATCGATTACTTTAAAACCTATTTCAGGCTTAAGTGTTGATGATTTCAGGAATGACTTTGAAATCAATGTCATTGGTGCCGTAAAAGTAATTCAGAAATACCTGCCTGTTTTAAAAAAAGGCAATCAGCCTTCCATTGTTTTGTTCAGCACCGTTGCTGCAAAATTGGGAATGCCTTTTCACGCCAGTATCGCAACTGCAAAAGCTGGCGTTGAAGGTTTGGTAAAATCACTTGGAGCAGAATTGGCTCCTACAATACGTGTCAATGCAATTGCACCCACCATCACCGAAACGTCACTTTCAGCTTCCATACTCCGAAACGATCGTATGAAAGAAAATATGATAGAACGCCATCCCATGAAAAGTTATTTAAAACCTGATGAAGTGGCGAATATGGTTGATTTCCTGATCTCTGAAAAAGCAAGTTCTATTTCAGGTCAGATTTTCGAAATGGATTATGGTCTGGTGAGTTTTAAAATCTAAGCGGTCATGAAAATTCTCTTAACAGGCGCTACAGGTTATATAGGAAAACGTATTTTGCCTATTTTACTAGCGCAAGGTCATGATGTAATTTGCTGTGTAAGAGATAAAAACCGATTTTACATACCGGAAGAGTTTCAACAAAAAGTACAGGTTGTCGAAGTTGATTTTCTAGACAACGAAACTTTAGTAAATATTCCAACAGATATTGATGCCACTTTTTATCTTATCCATTCCATGTCGGGTTCTGATACCAATTATGATGAATTGGAAGGTATTTCGGCAACGAATTTTTCAGAAAGAATCAATCAAACCCAGGCACAGCAAATCTTATATTTAAGCGGAATCGTAAATGATAAATCACTCTCAAAACATCTTTCGTCACGCAAAAATGTCGAAAGCATTTTAGCAAAATCAAAAGTTCCGTTGACGACCTTAAGAGCAGGAATTATAGTAGGTTCCGGTAGTGCTTCTTTCGAAATTATCCGTGATCTGGTCAACAAACTTCCCGTCATGATTACGCCCAAATGGCTCAATACAAAATGTCAGCCTATTGCCATCAATGATGTATTGGAATTCCTTTCAAAATCACTTTTAAATCCGCTTACCTATAACCAAAGTTTCGATATTGGAGGTCCGGATATTCTAACCTACAAAGAAATGTTACTGGCTTTCGCCGAAGCAAAAAATCTAAAAAGATACATTTTTACCATTCCGGTAATGACACCCAAACTGTCATCGTACTGGCTGTATTTTGTAACCTCGACCTCTTATAAACTGGCAACAGCTTTGGTCAGCAGCATGAAAGTTGAGGTCATTTGCAGTGATCATCGCATCAACGAACTTTTAGACGTTCAGCCCATTCCTTACAAAGAAGCACTTTCAAGGGCTTTATCAAAAGTCGGGGAAGACAAAGTCGTATCAAGCTGGAAAGATTCCCTGATCAGCGGAAGGTTTAGCCAAAGCATTTCAAATCATTTAAAGGTGCCTAAAAAAGGCTGTTATATTGACCGAAGAAAAAAAGAAGTTCTGGATCGGGACTATACGATTAATCAAATCTGGTCGATAGGAGGGGAAACCGGCTGGTATTATGGCGATTGGCTCTGGAGTTTTAGAGGTTTTATCGATAAGTTATTTGGTGGTGTAGGCTCCCGTCGTGGACGAACCAATAAACATACTATTTATGCCGGCGATGCACTCGATTTTTGGCGTGTACTGTATGCCAATAAAAAAGAAGGAAAACTAATTTTATACGCAGAGATGAAACTGCCCGGCGAAGCATGGCTCGAATTTAAAATCATTCACAATACTTTATATCAGGCGGCGACTTTTAAGCCAAAAGGAATCTTAGGAAAATTATATTGGTATTCCGTACTGCCTTTTCACGGCTTTATCTTCAACGGAATGCTGAATAAACTCATTAAGTAATTTGAGGAGCTTTTTCCAGCTGTACACTTTATCTTTTGTGGCGAACCCCGTCACAAAAGGATGCCGTTCCCATCTGGGCTAGGGCTTGAGTTTTCATAAAAGGTTTTTTATTATAGATACATCCAATAGAATTTTATCTCATGATTTGTAAATATTTATTTATACATTCGTAAATAACTATTTTATGTAGTTGTCAGATAATAAATCAAAACATCATGGAAGATTATCAACTAACAGTACCTCACGAATTCGAGGCGTTTCACTTGGGAATTGAGTTAACTATTATAGATATACAAGATAATTCAGAACCGATATTTACAACCAAAGAAACAAAAGACGCGACAATTTACTTTATTCCATTTGAGGAAGAAGACAAAATGCATGCTTTCGATAAAGAAATTAGAGCAAGTATGCCATATCTTTTTAAATCTTAGCTTGGATTAAAAAAGAATACAACTGACTATTTAAGATATGCCCAGCCGCTAACAGCTACTAAAGGATTTGGGCATTTGGCTTAATTGAAAGATTGGTTTGTATTTTGAAGATTTGGCAAATCCGAAGAATGGGCTTAATTTAGTCCAAACCCTCTGTAGTATCAGAACGTCAAGCGGCATAACTGAAAAAAATTGAATACTACAAAAACATATTAGTTTAAAAAAATAATTTAAACTGAAAATTCAAATTCAACGTTTGAAAATAGAAAAGAAAATCTTTACATTTCATCTTAGTATATTAATTGCATTTTCTTTTTTTATTGTATTTTAGTTAAGTAAAATATTAAACTTTCATCGCCTTATTTTTCTTTTTATAAAGGCTAATGTTTAAAAAAAAATATATGACTCTACCTGTAATTATTCAACTTTTAAATACGTTTAAAGAACCATTATTTAACGTAACGAAAGATTTTAAAGAAGAATTTGTTAATGCATTTAATAGTGGTTTGAATAACTATCTAGAAAACTATTATGACAAATATTCAAAAACTAAAACTTTTATTTATCGTGAAGAAAGAGTAGATTTTTATGATATTTTTTATCCTGTCACTTTATCACAAAAAGGACAGAAATTAGGAAATATAACTGATTTAAAAGAACTCTTCAAAAATGGAAATTTTTTAACAATAATTGGATCTGCGGGAAGTGGAAAAAGTATGTTAATGAAACACATATTTCTATCAACTATAAAACAAAGTTTTAGAATACCGATAGTAGTTGAGCTTAGAAATTTAAATGATTTTAACGGAACTTTATTTGATTACATTTCAGAAATAATATTGCGAAATAGACTGAATAGTTCAAAAAAAATTATTCAAAGAGCATTAAACGATGGTAGTTTTTTATTTTTATTTGATGGATATGATGAAATTTTTTCTTCAAGTAAAGATAAAATAACAAAGCAAATAGAAGATTTTGTAGACACTTATAACAAAAATATATTCGTTGTAACTTCCAGACCAGGAGCGAATTGTGAATCCTTGGAAAGATTTGATAATTATCGAGTTCAATCATTATCAAAAAATCAAATTGTAGAATTTATTAATTTGCAATATAAAAATGAAGAAAGTAAAGAGTCGAGTGAAAAAATAATTAGTGTTATAGAGAATCCTCAAAATAAAGATTATAAAGAATACCTCTCAAACCCTTTATTATTATCAATGTTCATTTTTACATTTAATAATTACCCCGAACTTCCAAAGAGTAAAAATAAATTCTATTGGAATGTGTTCGATACATTGTGTACAAAACACGATTCTTTTACTAAAAAAGGATCGTGGTTACACGAAAGAAAGTCAAAATTATTGAATGAAGATTTTGAAAATATTTTAAAATGGTTTTCTTATATAACAATATTTAAAGGTAAATATAATTTTGACGAAGCATATTTAAAATCAATGCTATTAGATATTAAAGATAAACTTAGTTTAACAGTAAATCACGACGATCTTGTCTATGATTTAACAGTATCAATTGCAATCTTAATCTTAGACGGTACTGATTATACTTTTCCTCATAAATCATTACAAGAGTATTTCTGTGCATATTTGATAAAAGGTTTAAATGAAGACCAAAAACAAAAGATATATTCAGAAAAATTCAATCATTTGAGTAGCTTTTCTACTGGCGGAAATTTGAATTTTTATAAACTATGTTATGAATTAGATAAACATTATTTTACTAAATATTTTTTAATTCCTAGAGCAAAAGACTTTATTTCTACAATCGACAATTCTTCTGATGAAAAATTGATAAAATCTTTTATGAAAGAATTTAGACTATCATTTGGATTTACCAAAGATTTCAAAATTGGCACTATGACATCAGGTGCATTAGCCAGTGATTCTTTTTTATCATTTTTCAAGAATCAAAGGTGCACACCAGAATTCAGTGATTTAAATAGGACAACAGCTCTCGCAAGTTTAAAAAAATCATTTAATTCTGAAATTCCAAGATCAATAAATTTGCAAGGGAAATGGAATGAAAATTTACAATTTTATGTAGATAAAAGTGGACTATTAAAACATTTTAAAATATTATATAAGGAAATACAAGAAGGTATTATACAAATGGAGAAAGAGATTGAGAAAGATAAGGTAAGTACATCACAACTTTTAGATATTTAATATTTCATATTCCCCGCTCCCCCGTTCACCCCTCTGGTGCTCGTTTGCAACGAGTACCTACTTCCTTATTAACGAAAATAAAGCGTTTGCAACGCGGCTTATTAAGACAGACTACCATAACGGCTCAACCTGTACGTTGCAAAACATTGTATTATCCTGCTCGTAATTTCTATAGCTGCTATTTACATAATCTCTTTCATGAAAAACGATTTCTGACTCAACAGGATTATAATGTATGTAGTTTACACGTTGTTCCATTTTTTCTAAATTGTCTAATATAACAGGATGAAAACCATCTTGCCATAATTTGTAATTCTTGGCTCTTCCTGTTTTCTGAGCTTCAAAACTAAATTTCCGTAATAGCCATTCGCGTCTGCTTTCAGGATGCTCTTTTATGGCTTCTATTAATTTTTTGGAAGTATATTTTTTAAAATCACGAACAACATTTTGCAGTTCCCCATCAAAAGCGGTAACAATTAAATGGATATGGCTGCTCATATATACATAAGCGTGTACAGTCAATGCTTTTTCTTTGATACAATAATTTAGCGACTCGTCTAAGATATTACAATAGATGGGTCGCACAAACAAATCTACCCAATCTACAATTGTAATGGTAATAAAAGTTGGAACAGTACTATCAATAACTTTATATTTCTCAGACATTCTTTTTCTCCAAATATATAATTTATAAGAAAATTACGAAATAAAAAAGCAGAAGTATTTGTTTTAAGAATGCTTCTGTTTAGTGATCCGCGTTGCAAACGCTATGATTTGTTTTCATAATTTAAGTAGGTACTCGTTGCAAACGAGCACCAGAGTGATACCAGAGGCTTGGCGCAATAGCTACTTTTCTTAAACATCACGTTCGATTTTTGGCTGAAAAATTTTATATTAGTAAGAAAATAAGTGTTCCACGCAGACTACTACGCCAAACCTCGGAATGTTGTGCAACACTTTGGGAAACCAAAACAAATATGAAATATTGGACTTTAATTTGTGCTTTTTTATTTATAGGGTGTTGTCATCAGGGCGAACATCATATTACCGTTTACAATAATTCTGGTAAAGATTTATATTGTAGAACATTTATAAACTCTAAAAACGAAAGTTTTAATGAGTACTTAAAAAAAAATCATACTACAGATATAGGAATCGGGATTGGTAAAAAAGATTCTGAAATTGTAGACAAACATCCTTCAGAAAAAATTATATCTATTATGTATTTTGACTCGATACAATATATAAATCCGAATGAAAATTTTGAAAAATTAGAAGTTACACAGAATTTGATCTTGAAGAAATATTCAAAAGAAGAATTGGAAAATTTAAACTGGAAAATAGATTATAAATAAAAAAGCGATAGTACAACAGCTACTTCAAAGGATTTGGACAAGTGGCTTAAATAAAAATTAGTTTTGTATTTGGAATGATTTGTCAAATTCTAAAAATGGGCTTAATTTAGTCCCCAAACCCTCTGTAGCGCTAGAACGTTATTTCAAAATCCCAGCCTTATAAGTCGCAACCGCCCGATCCCTCGCAAAAGCATGATCAACCATAGGTTCGTTATAACCCAAATCAAATTCAGAAATCCATTTGCGGATGTAGATTCCTTTTTCGTCGAATTTCTTCAGTTGAATTTCCGGATTAAAAACCCTGAAATATGGGGCAGCATCACAGCCTGTTCCGGCAGCCCACTGCCAGTTGCCTACGTTGGAGGCCAATTCAAAATCTAATAATTTCTCTGCAAAATACGCTTCGCCCCATTGCCAGTTAATCAGTAAATGTTTGCATAAAAAACTGGCCACCACCATACGAACACGGTTGTGCATGTACCCGGTTTCGTTAAGTTGTCTCATTCCTGCATCAACCATAGGATATCCGGTAGTTCCGGAACACCAGCGTTTAAAATCATCTTCGTTATTGCGCCATTGGATGCCATCATAAGCCGGCTTGAAATTATGATTGACACATTTCGGAAAGCTAAACAGAATCTGAATGAAAAATTCCCTCCAGATCAGTTCGCTTAAAAAAGTCTGGTTTTTACGATTCGCCCAGTTCACCAATTTTCGGATACTGACCGTTCCAAAACGCAAATGCGGAGACAAATAAGAAGTTCCATCCAAAGCAGGAAAATCACGGATTTCCTTATAATTCCCAATCTGCGTTAAGTTATGAGGAAGCACTTTTATGGTACTTCTCTCAAAACCAATTTTGGACAATTCAGGAAATGGAAATTGTGTTTTTGCAAAGTTGCTCAATACTGGTTTTGTATCATATTCAGGTGCTTGTCCGGAAAGATGATATTTTTCGAGCCATTTGTTTTTGTAGGGCGTGTAAATCGTGTACGGAAGTCCGTCTGCTTTTGTTATTTCTTTTTCTTCAAAAATCACATGATCTTTGAAAGAAAATGATTCGATATTATTTTGTTTTAATAATTCGCCAATGGCCAAATCACGTTTAATGGCATACGGTTCGTAATCCTTATTAAAAAAAACATTTTGAATGCCGAATTCGGCAATAAGCGAATTCCATACTTCAAATGTTTTTCCTTTTTTGATTAAAAGTGAGGAATCAATTGTTTTAAGTTCCTGGTTTATTTTTTCAAGTGAATCATAAATAAAAGGTACTCTGGCATCCTCTTTAGGAAGATTGTCCAGAATATCATCATCAAAGATAAACAGCGGAATCACAGGAAAATCAGATTGCAAGGCATGAAACAAACCTGTATTGTCTTCTAAACGCAAATCGCGTCGGAACCAGAAAAAGGAAACTTTTTGCTTTGCCATTGTATGAGTTTTACTGAATATCTTTTAACACATAGGCACATAGATTTTAATTTCCTGAAAAAGGGTATAAAAGAGAAACACATTTCTCAACACATAGCTATGTGTTTTCATACAAGTGAAACGCCTTTAACCACTAAGAGAATCTATGTTTCTATGTGTTTAAACTTAAAATATGTAACTATAATTTTGAATTGAACAATTTCTCGATTTTGGTACGGCGAAAGTCAAAAATGCCATTAATCTTTTTATTTACAACTAACGTATTCATAATTCGTCCCAGAAATCCAAAAGGGATGGCGTAATGTACAATGTCTGTCATTTTTGTTCCGCCATTTTCTGCAGGTTCAAAAAAGTGTTTGTGGTGCCATAAAGCATAAGGTCCAAAACGCTGTTCGTCTATGAAATATTGGTTTTCCTGAGAAACGGTAATGATGGTTACCCAATTGATTTTAATTCCTAACAAAGGTTTCAATGTGTAGGTGATAATTTGTCCGGGATACATGCGCTTTCCATCAAAATCCTGAATTTCGAAGCTCATATCATTGGGTGTAATGGTTTGAAGATTTTTTGGACTTGAAAAAAAGTCCCAGCATTCTTCAATAGTGGCGTTAAGATGCTGAACGGTTTCTATTTTATATATCTTCATGAAATATTTATTGCGAATAGTTGTTGGATTATGTTTGCGTTAGGGAGTGAAAACCCTGGCCCCAATGTCATTAAGTTAAGAAATTTTCATTCGTCACTTCGAGTGATTTTTAATAATAATGCGATAGCTTTATGATTAAAAAATGTATCGAGAAGCTTTTAATAACAAGGTTCTCGATACATTTTGTTTAAAAAAGCTATCGCATTTTTTAAACAAAACACTCGAACTGACGATAATATCCCTTAACTGATTAGCCCGACCCTTGGGGAACGCCCCAAATCATTTTACATTTTATAATACTTGAAAGGCACAAATAACATTCCGAAACATTCCCCATGTTCTTTTCCGAGGTGTTTGTGGTGGATTTTATGTGCTTTACGAAGACCGATCAGATATTTGTTTTTGGTGTTTTTGAACCATTTAAAACGCTGGTGGATTAAAACATCGTGGATCAAAAAATAACAGATACCATATGTAGTTATGCCGCAAGCGACAAAAAACAGGTAATTGAAACCGCCCTGAACGCCAAAATAAAACAGCACAATACTTGGAATGGCGAAAATGACAAAGAAAACATCATTACGCTCAAAAGTATTTTCGTATTTCGGCTGGTGGTGATCAGCGTGAAAATACCACATGAGTCCGTGCATAATGTACTTATGTGTAAGCCAGGTAACACACTCCATGAACAGAAAAACCCCTAAAAAGATTAAAAAAGAAATCATTTTGTTTTATTTTTTTTGATTGAATCCTTAGACTAATTTTAATTTGTAAGTTACAAAAGATTGCGCTAAAAGACCGGCTTTGGTATAATTGGAAACCCGAATTCTTGCATTTCCAATTTTATGGCAAGGAGTGTTTTTCAGTTTCTTCAGCAGCTTTTTGTAATATACGAAGGCCGTATAAACACCAAATTGTGCTTCAATTGGCAATCTGACAATTCCTTCATAAGCGACTCTGAAATCTTCTTCGATTTCGTTGATGATACTGCATTTCGCGTCCTCATCAAAAGAATTCAAATCGACTCCCGGAAAATAAGTTCTGTTCAACACCAGATTGTCATCTTTTAAATCCCTAAGGAAATTTACTTTCTGAAATGCCGATCCCAATCGCATGGCTTCCTGTTTCAGCTGTTCGTATTTTTGTTCATTTCCTTTCACAAAAACTTTCAAACACATCAAACCTACTACGTCAGCAGATCCGTAGATATAATCCTCGTATTCGGTCTGGGTGTTGTAAGTCGATTTTACCAGATCCAGTTTCATGCTTTTCAAAAAGGCCTGAATAAGGTCATCTGTAATATTGTATTGTTTGACCGTTTGCTGAAACGAGTTCAAAATTGGATTCAGGCTGATGCCGGATTCCATTGCCTTGTAGTATTCCTTTTCGAAATCGTTGATGAGGTTTTCTTTGTCATAATCATGAAAAGAGTCAACAATTTCATCCGCAAAACGTACAAAACCATAAACGCTGTAAATAGCATCGCGAATGCTTGGCGATAACATATAAACCGCCAGCGAAAAAGAGGTGCTGTAGTTTTTGGTAACCAGCTTGCTGCATTTGAAAGATACCGTGTCAAATAGTGATTTCATTTTCTATGATTTGATAGATTTTTTAATTAGCTCAGCAACCAGTTTTCCTGAAATTAAGGCAGGAGGAACACCCGGACCGGGAACGGTTAATTGTCCTGTAAAATATAAATTCTTCACTTTTTTACTTTTCAATTTTGGTCGTAAAAAAGCGGTCTGCAATAATGTATTAGCCATTCCGTAAGCATTTCCTTTGTATGCATTGTAATCTGTTACAAAGTCGTTTTTGCAGAATGATCTCTTAAATATAATGCTATTTTTAATTTTTTGTTGCGTAAGTTGCTCAAAACGAGTGATTATTTTTTCAAAATACTTTTTCCGAAGTGCCTCGCTGTCCTGAATTCCCGGTGCTAATGGTATTAGGAAAAATCCACTTTCCATTCCTTCCGGTGCAGCAGTTGCATCTGTTTTAGACGGGAAATTAGCATAAAATAATGGTTCGTCCGGCCATTTGGGACTATCGTAAATATCAGCGGCATGCTGATTGAAATCAACATCAAAAAATAAGGCATGATGTGAAATGTTCTCTATTTTTTTATCGAAACCAATAAAAAAGAGGAGGGATGATGGTGCGAAAACACGGCTTTCCCAATATTTTTCTGAGTAAGCCCGGTGTTCTTCTTCCAGAAGCGTTTCAGAATGCTGATAATCGGCACCGCTTACCACAATATTAGCAGGAATAAATTCGCCGTTGATCTGAATTCCGATTGCCGTTTTGTTTTCGACAATTATTTTTTCGATTACTGCATTTGTTTTGATAGTCACACCCAGTTCCATTGCTAGTTTTTCGATACCGCGAACGACATCGAACATTCCGGTTTTAGGGTGCCAGGTGCCCAAACCAAAATCGGCATAATTCATAAAATTATAAAATGAAGGCGTTTTGGAAGGTTTTGCACCTAAAAACAGAACAGGAAATTCCAAAATCTGGATGAGTCTTTCGTTTTTGAATTCCTTTCGGATATCAGCACTCACGTTAGTGACAAACTGCCCTAGTTTTAAGGCTGTTTTGGGAGTGATCAATTCGAGAGGAGAAACTCCGGGACGATAGACCAGATCCTTTATGGCAATATCATAATTGCTTTTCGCGTGATTAATAAACGACTGTAGTTTTTTGCCGCTTCCTATTTCGATAGATTCAAAAGTAGAAATAATTTCTTCTAAATTATCAAAAATGCTGATAAAATCATTTATGCCAAAATAAACCCGATAAGCTGGATTCAGCTTGATGAGTTCATAAAAATCCGCTGTCTGTTTGTTGAAGTCGTTAAAGAACCGTTCAAAAACATCCGGCATCCAGTACCAGCTCGGTCCCATGTCAAAAGTAAAACCATTGCTTTTAAATTGTCTTGCCCGCCCTCCAATACTGCTGTTTTTTTCGTATATTGTTACGTCATGACCTTGCTGTGCCAGGTAACAGGAAGCTGCCAGCGAAGAGAAACCTGAACCTATTATTGCTATAGTTTTTTTCATTTGTCTAACAAATGTACAAAAACTTTAAACAAAATAAATTATATTTTATTAATTGTTTCTTCAATCGAGTCGAAAACAAAGGTTCTTTCTGATAAATGCTGTCTTTCAATGTGTTTTGCCATTTGTCCCATGAGCCAGATTTCGTTATTTTTCAAAAGCAATTTCTGCTCCATCTTTTTTACATATTGGTTGACGATGCTGTGGTCTGGCTGAATAGTCATGAAAGTAACAAAGGTTATCGTATTAAAATGCTTTGTCAGATCTTCCAGATTTTCGATAGGCATACTTTCACCCAGATAAATGGTTTTATAGCCTTTTAGTAAAATTTCATATTGGAGGTACAATAACCCAATTTGATGAATTTCATTTACAGGCAGTGAAAGCACAAATACCTTGTCTGTTTTTGTAGGTTTCAGTATTTGAAGTTCTTCGGTGTAGATTAATATTTTCTGCTGGATAAGATGGCTCATGAAATGTTCATTGGCTGGGCTTATCGTTTGCGATTGCCATAACAGTCCAAGTTCTTTCAGCAAAGGGAGAAAATGGTCTTTAAAAACTTCCTTAAATGACTTTTCTGAAATCAGCCAGTCAAAAGTGTTGAAGAAAATTTCCTGATCAAAATTCATCATTGCCATTTTAAAGGAATTGATGGCATAATTTTGAGAGTTTTTCTTAGAAATAATTTCTCTTACTAATTGTGGTATTTTTTCTTCTGGGAAAGTAGCAATTTTGGATATTTTATATCCGTATTCATGAAGCAATGTAATATTAAGCAGCTTTTGAAGGCTTTGAATGTTATAAAGCCTGATATTAGTATCTGTTCGCATTGGTTCCAGGACATTGTATCTTTTCTCCCAGATGCGAATGGTATGCGCTTTTATTCCTGATAAATTTTCAAGATCTTTAATGCTGAAAACTGTCTTAATATTGTTTATCATTTTTTATTTTTGGATAAACAAATGTAGGATAAAATATGATTAAAACAAGATAACCTTAAAGTTTGAAAAAACAATCTGTGAATAAACAGAACACAGATTGTTTTCTAAAGAGTTCGGTTTTATTTTTTACAAAAAGTAGCCCTGTTTTTAATAGCACTTGTGCTTCCTAATTCAATGGCTTTCGTAAAATCGTTGCAGCAGTTTTTCTTGTCTCCAACTTTATTATACGCCAAAGCTCTTAAATTATAGGCAATATAATCTTTTGGATTTAAACCAATGCAGGAAGAACAGTCTGCAATAGTTTCCTTGTAATTTAATAGTTTGTAGTTGACGTTTGCCCTTCCTGTGAAGGCATCAGAATTCATAGAATCCAATTCGATTGCCTTATTGAAATCAGCGAGTGCTCCTTTGTAATCGTTTAGATTATATTTGGCAACTCCTCTGTTCTGATAGGCTTCCACGAACTGTGAATTCATGCTGATTGCTTTTGTGTAATCTGCAATCGCTGCTTTAAAATTGCGGGCTTCTGCTTTTTTTAGGGCTTTGTCAAAATAGCCGGTTGCGGATTGTGCCCAGTTGGGGCATGCGGTCAATAAAAATAGTGCTAATAATAGGTGTTTCATAAAATTAATTTGGGGTTATATTAATATTTTACGAGACGAATATAGCAAATATTTTGTTTTGCGAGTTATGTTTGTTTTTATCAAATGATTAAAGAAAAATAACTTCTTTAAGGAATTCATTTGCATAAAATAAAGTAATATGAAAAGTTTGTGCAGAATAGCGAATGAAAACGTTTTCGCTGATTTAAGTTGTTAAACCTTACTAAAATTTCTTTTTTTGTTTCCCGACTTTGATTACTTTCGCTCCCGATATGAAAAGATGGTTTGCACTAATGATATTTATGAACTTCCTTCTGTTAGGCGGAGGGCAGTACGTACATGCTGAAACCAATCAGAAAGCACCAGTTCATAGTGTTGATAAAAAACATCGTATAAAATTTACCGGTCAGGAACGAAATACTTCTATAATTGAAGAAGCTGACGTGGATGCAGAAGAAGATTTTTCCGGGAATAATGATGTTAAAAGCCTGCTTTCCAATAAAAATTTTACTTCTTATTATAGTTTACTGGACCAATGGTATTTGACATTTTCCCGTCAGATTATTTCCGTTTCCTGTAATCATTTTGAAATTTTCGGGTCTTCTTGTGGTCAATCCAATCCAATTTACATTACACAGAGAGTTTTAAGAATTTGATTCTGTTTATACATCGGTTACCATAGCGTGATCCTGCATAATCCTGAGTTTTATTTTTAGAACACTACTTCATTGTGGCAAGTCACGTTTTATTCTGGCGACTGATGTTTCACTACCTCTAAGGAATTTCATATTCCTAACATTCATTCGCTTAATTTCCATTTTTATACCATGAAAAGAATAGTCGTGTTAACAGGCTTATTAGCCTTGTTGTGCCTAACCAGTTGTACATCAAAAAAAGAAGAAAAAGAAGAAACGGAAAAATTTACAGTGACCAGCCCTGTAAAAATTGACACTTCGTTTACCAAAGAGTATGTTTCTCAGATCCGCTCTGTTCGAAACATAGAAATTCGTGCCTTAGAAAAAGGTTTTCTGCAAAATATTTATGTGGATGAAGGCCAGTTCGTAAAAGCAGGGCAGATCTTGTTCAGAATCATGCCTAAAATGTACGAAGCCGAATTGCTAAAAGCGCAGGCAGAACAAAAATCGGCCGAAATCGAATTACTGAATGCCAAAACATTAGCCGATAAAAATATAGTTTCCAGAAACGAACAGGCGGTGGCACAGGCAAAATTGCAATCAGCAAAAGCAGAAGTGGCACTGGCAAAACTTCATTTATCCTTTACCGAAATCAGAGCTCCGTTTGATGGAACAATCGACAGAATTCCTTTAAAACTAGGAAGTCTTATTGACGAAGGCGAATTGTTGACGAGCCTTTCAGACAACAGTCAGATGTTTGCTTATTTTAACGTTTCTGAACCGGAATATCTTCAATACCAAACCGATGTAAAAGACCGTGCAGAGACTAAAGTTAATTTGCTTTTGGCCAACGGAGAATCTTTCAAATACAAAGGAAATGTTGAAGTAATCGAAAGTGAATTTGACAATGAAACCGGAAATATCGCTTTCAGAGCAAGATTTGCCAATTCAGATAAATTACTTAGAAACGGAGAAACCGGAAAAGTACAGATGCTTGTTCCGTTGAAAAATGCTATTGTGATTCCACAAAAAGCGACTTATGAAATTCAGGATAAAAAATATGTTTTTGTAGTAGATAAAAACAATAAAGTGAGTTCAAAAGAAATCACCATTACAGGTGAAATCCCGGATTTATACGTGATAAGCAGTGGTATTGATACGAATGATAAAATTTTATTGGAAGGGGTTCAGAAAGTAAAAGAAGATGATAAAATTCATTTTGCTTACATCGCTCCTCAAAAGGTAATCAACAATTTACGCTTAAAAGCAGAATAGGTTTAACATTAAAAACTAAATAAATGTTTAATAAATTTATACAAAGACCCGTTCTGTCGATAGTTATATCGCTGATCATTGTCTTTTTAGGGGTATTGTCAGTTTTGAATTTGCCTATTACCCAATTCCCTTCCATTTCTCCACCGATGGTGAACGTAACAGTGGATTATCCTGGTTCAAATGGGGAGTTGATGATCAAATCGGTTATTATTCCTCTGGAAAGAGCTTTGAATGGAGTTCCGGGAATGAAATATATGACATCTGACGCAGGAAATGATGGTGAAGGAAGTATACAACTCGTATTTAGTTTAGGAACTGATCCCAATCAGGCAGCCATTAACGTTCAGAACCGCGTGGCTTCAGTTACAAATAAATTACCTCCATTAGTAATTAGAGAAGGGGTTAAGATTACCCGTGAAGTTCCGAGTATGCTGATGTATGTGAATCTTTATAGTACGGATAAAAATACCGATATGAAATTCTTATACAATTATGCTGATATCAACGTATTATCAGAATTGAAAAGGGTAAATGGTGTTGGATCCGGAGATATCTTAGGAACACGTGAATATGCCATGCGTATCTGGCTAAAACCAGACCGAATGTTAGCCTATAAAATATCTGCCGACGAGGTAATGGAAGCATTATCAAGCCAGAGTTTGGAAGCTTCGCCGGGTAAAACCGGAGAAAGTTCCGGTAAACGTTCTCAGGCGTTTGAATATGTATTGAAATATTCAGGACGTTTTACAACCAAAGAACAATACGAAAATATTGTAGTAAGATCAAGCAGTAACGGAGAACTTTTGCGTTTGAAAGATATTGCTAAAGTGGAGTTTGGAAGTTCGATGTATGATATTTATTCGAACTTAAATGGAAGGCCATCAGCAGCAATCGTATTAAAACAATCTTTTGGTTCTAATGCGAATCAGGTTATTGAAGACGTAAAAGCCAAACTGGAAAAAATTAAAACAAAATTTCCAAAAGGAATGGATTATGAAATTTCGTATGATGTTTCTAAATTCCTGGATGCTTCTATCGAAAAAGTAATCCATACCCTGATCGAAGCTTTTATTTTGGTGGGATTGGTTGTATTTCTTTTCTTAGGTGACTGGCGCTCTACGGTTATTCCGGCAATTGCAGTACCCGTTTCGCTGATAGGAACTTTTGTGTTCATGACCTTTTTTGATATTTCACTGAACTTAATCACTTTGTTTGCGCTGGTTTTGGCAATTGGAGTCGTCGTCGATGATGCGATTGTTGTCATCGAAGCCGTGCACGCCAAGATGGAGGAAGAGCATCTGTCGCCATTTAAAGCTACTAAAAAAGCGATGCATGAGATTGCGGGGGCAATTATTGCTATTACGTTCTTAATGGCGGCAGTATTTATTCCGGTTGCGTTTATGTCGGGTCCTGTGGGTGTTTTTTACAGACAGTTTTCGATTACGATGGCAACAGCAATTATACTTTCCGGTATTGTGGCTTTGACTTTAACGCCGGCACTTTGTGCGATGATGCTGAAAAACAATCATGGTAAACCGAAAAAGAAGACACCTGTAAATAGATTCATCGATGGATTTAACAACAAGTTTAATCTTGCACAGGGCAGATACCAAAACGTATTAGGTAAAATTGTAAACAGAAGAGCTGTTACGATTATTGCGCTTCTTGGATTTTGTGCCGGAACATGGCTGATCAGCAGTACAGTTCCTTCCGGATTTATTCCGAATGAGGATCAGGGAATGTTTTATGCTATTATCCAGACACCTCCTGGATCCTCTTTGGAAAGAACAAATAATATTGCAGAGCAATTGCAAAAAACTGCCGAAGGTATAGAAGGCGTAAAATCGGTTTCGTCATTGGCAGGTTATGAAATTTTGACAGAAGGTACCGGTGCGAATGCAGGAACCTGTCTGATCAACTTAAAAGACTGGAACGACCGTAAACAATCGGTACAGGAGATTATGATTGAACTGGAAGAAAAGTCGAAAGATATTCCGGGTGCCAATATCGAATTTTTCCAACCGCCGGCAGTTCCGGGATATGGAGCTGCAGGAGGATTCGAACTTCGTCTGCTGGATAAAACCGGTACAAGTGATTTCAAAAAACTGGAAGAAGTCAATAAAGAGTTTGTGGAAGAGTTAAACAAACGTCCTGAATTATCTAATGTATTTAGTTTCTTCAGTGCGAGTTTTCCTCAGTACATGATGAAAGTCGACAACGATCTGGCGCAGCAAAAAGGAGTTTCGATCGAAAATGCGATGAACACTTTGTCAACGCTTGTGGGAAGTAACTATGAAATCAGTTTCATTAAATACGGAATCAATTATAAAGTAATCGTTCAGGCCGCTCCCGAATATCGTGCACAGCCGGATGATATTTTGAAACTGTATGTGAAAAACGACCGTGATGAAATGGTCCCTTTTTCGGCCTTTATGAAATTAGAAAAGGTGTACGGCCTTTCAGAAATTACGAGACATAATATGTACACATCTACCGAAATCAGTGGTGGTCCTGCTGCGGGATATAGTTCCGGAACGGCGATTAAAGTGATTCAGGAAGTGGCTGCCAAAAAATTGCCGAGAGGGTATGATATTGACTGGGCAGGTATTTCTGCAGATGAGGTGGCACAAGGAAATCAGGCGATTTGGGTATTCCTGATTTGTTTAGGATTTGTGTACTTGGTATTAGCTGCTCAGTACGAAAGTTTTATTCTGCCATTATCGGTAATTCTTTCATTGCCGGCGGGTATTTTCGGGGCTTTCCTTTTGTTGAAATTAACGGGATTAGAGAATAACATTTATGCACAGGTTGCCATGGTAATGCTTATTGGTCTGCTTGGTAAAAATGCGGTGTTGATTGTTGAGTTTGCGATTCAAAGGCATGCTGCAGGAAAATCAGTTTTAGAAGCTGCTATGGAAGGTTCAAAAGCACGTTTCCGTCCTATTTTAATGACTTCGTTTGCTTTTATTGCCGGATTGCTTCCACTTGCTTTTGCAACTGGGCCCGGTAAAATTGGGAACAGAACCATTGGTACTGCTGCTGCCGGAGGTATGCTTATCGGAACCATTTGCGGTGTGTTTGTAATTCCCGGATTGTATTACATCTTTGCAAAAATAGCAGAGAAACATAAACTGGTGAAACATGAAGAAGAAAATCCATTAACAGAAGAAATTGACAACAATCATGTATAAATTTAAAGTATATCAATACACTATTGCAGCAAGTATTTTTCTTGCTGCAATAAGCTGTAAGGCTCCTGCGGAGGTTTCAAGTGCAAGCAAGCCGGTTCCGGAATCTTTTGGATATGCCAAAACTCAGGATACCGCCAACATTTCGGCGATTTCATGGAATACTTTTTTTAAAGATAAAAACCTGACGGATTTAATTGATGTGGCCCTGAAAAACAATCAGGAACTAAATATCACTTTACAGGAAATTGAAATTGCAAAAAATGATATCCGAATCCGGAAAGGAGCTTACCTGCCAACTGTTGGAGTACGTGCCGGAGCGGGAGTTGAGAAAGTAGGACGCTATAGCAGTCAGGGTGCCGGGGACGCTACTACCGAAATTAAACCAGGCAAGGAAACACCTGATCCGCTTGGCGATTTTACCTTATCAGCGTATGCCAACTGGGAAGTGGATATCTGGAAAAAACTGCGTAATTCTAAAAAAGCAGCTGTTACCCGATATTTTGCTTCGGTAGAAGGAAAGAATTTTGTGGTGACCAATCTTATTGCCGAAATCGCGGATAATTATTATGAATTGTTAGCCTTGGATAGCCAGCTGGATATTGTAAAACAGAATATTCAATTGCAAACCAATGCCCTGGAAATTGTAAAAGTGCAGAAAGAAGCGGCGAGAGCAACCGAATTGGCGGTTCAGAAATTTCAGGCTGAGGTTTTGACTTCTAAAAGTCTGGAATTCGAAATTCTTCAAAAGATAAAAGAAGCCGAAAACCGAATTAACTTTTTGGCAGGACGTTTTCCACAGGAAATTAAAAGGGAAAAAAACAATTTTATTGATTTAGTACCTGCAACAGTAAATTCGGGAATTCCATCACAATTGTTGCAGAACCGCCCTGACGTCAAACAGGCAGAACTGGAACTGGCAGCCGCAAAACTGGATGTAAAAGTAGCCCGTGCCGAATTCTATCCTTCACTGGATATTTCAGCTGCGGTAGGCGTACAGGCCTTTAATCCTTCGTATTTGTTTACGTTTCCGGAGTCGATTTTGTATTCGTTAGCCGGAGACCTTGCAGCACCTTTGATTAACAGAAATGCCATTAAAGCAGAGTTTTCAAGTGCCAATGCCAGACAGCTTCAGGCTTTATACAATTACGACCGTACTATTTTGAATGCGTATCTTGAAGTTTCCAATCAGCTTTCTAAAATTGATAACTTACAAAAAGGATACGATTTAAAATCACAGCAGGTAGATGCTTTAAATAGATCAATAGCCGTTTCTAACGATTTGTTTAAATCTGCCCGGGTAGATTATTTTGAGGTTTTGATGACACAGCGTGACGCCTTAGAATCAAAATTAGAATTGATAGAAACTAAAAAAGAACAGCTCAATGCCGCAGTTCATGTTTACAGGGATTTAGGCGGGGGTTGGAAATAATTATTGTTAGGTTATTGATTGTAGATGAGAACCTCCCGGAAGTAAAATTTCGGGAGGTTTTTTTGTTTTTAATTATTATGATTTTATAGTATTAATAAATTGTAATCATGCTAAATATAATCAGGTATTGTGATGCTGTTTGAGAAATAAAAATTGTTCTATATTAGCGTAAGAAAATTAATAACAATTTAAAGACTTAACTATGATTAAAAAAATTACTATTGCAGCTTTACTTTTAATAAGCAGTTTTTCATTTGCACAAGCAACTCTTGAACAGTCCTATATAATAAATCAAGATGAAGGTGGTGATCAAACCTACTTTTTTAATACTGAAACCGGTTCGTATCATTATACATTTGACGGCAGTAATGTTTTGAGAATATATACGGAAGCCCATTCTGTTTATGCAACCATAAATCTTCCTGTTGACGTAGGTTTTACAGTTAGTAATATTCAATTATTCACTGATAAGTTATTTAATTCAGATAATCTTATTGAGTTCTTATTAGTGACAAGTCAATCGGGAACTTACAAAATGACGCTTTTAAATCAAAATGGAGACGTCCTACAGCAATTTGGAGATAAAAATGAAGCTTTAGTAGTTAAGACAGTATCCAATAATTATAAATTAATAACTGAGAAAGGATATTCTGTTTCAAATTCCTATTTTACTTCAAAAGATGTTTACTCGTTAACAGGAACCTTGTCTGTAAATCAGGCAAGCGCGATCTCAAAAAAAGCTTCAATTGCCTATCCTAATCCAGTAAAAAACATATTGAATATTACAAATCCATCCAATAAGTCAGGAGATAAAAGTTTAAAAGTATTTTCAATCGGTGGAAAATTAGTGTTGCAAAAAAATATTTCTGATGAAAAGGAAGATTTTATAAAATTAGACGTTTCAAATTTACAGTCGGGAGTATATATCTATAGAATCAATGAGGTTAACAATAAATTCATTAAAGAATAGAGCAAAAAAATATGATAATGGAATATAAGATTTTCAAAATTCACAATTTAAAAGCCACTATCCTATACTAGTGTTCGTTTGTAATGACTACCGACATAAATTAAGTTGTGAGAATAGCGTTTGCAATCGCCGCTAATTAACACAAATCTAATTAACAACAATATGATCAAAGTTGGAATTTTAATTTTTGACGAAGTAGAGGTTTTGGATTTTGCAGGTCCATTTGAAGTTTTTTCAATAACTACTGATAATAATGAAGCCAAGCTGTTTAATGTAAGCATCATAGCAGAAAATAACAGAATTATCAACGCAAGAAACGGATTAAAAGTCCTGCCGGATTATTCTTTGCAAGACGCTAAAGAAATTGATGTTTTAATTATTCCAGGTGGCTTTGGTGCAGAAACAGTAGAATTTAAAAATAAGGTATTGTTAGAATGGATAATTGAAACAAACCAAAAAACAATTATTACGGCTTCTGTTTGTACCGGTGCCATAATCCTTGCCGAAACTAAACTTTTAGACAATAGAAAAGCAACTACACACTGGATGGATACTGACCGGTTAAAAAATGACTATCCAGCAATTCAGGTAGTAACTAATACAAAATATGTGGAAGATGGCAAATTCATTACTTCGGGTGGAATTTCTGCAGGAATTAATATGTCCCTTTATATTGTTGGAAAATTGTTTGGAAAAGAAACTGCTGTAGATACAGCAAAAAGAATGGAATACGACTTGCCTTTTTAGAAAAAAAAAGTAAAAATTAATTACTGAAAATGAAATACAAGATTCTTAATACCGATAATTCAAAAACTACTGTCATAATCCGACTAATGGTTGGAACAGTCTTTCTTTCAGAAGGCGTTCAGAAATTTCTATTTGCTTAAAGTCTGGGAGCGGGACGATTTGCAAAAATCGGATTGCCCTCGCCTGAATTTTTAGGGAATGTTGTTGGATCTTTTGAAATTATTTGTGGTATTTTTGTTTTACTGGGTTTTATTACAAGGTTATCCAGTATTCCTCTTATTGTAATTATTCTTATTGCAATCGCAACTACAAAAACAGAAATCTTAGCCAATCAGGGTATCTGGAAAATGATGCACGAAAGCCGAACCGACTGGGCTATGCTTTTAGGCAGTATTTTTCTTTTAATAAATGGTGGCGGTTTCTGGTCTCTTGACAGAACTTTAATGAAGTGGGAAAATAGCGCTGAGGTACGAACAAAGAAAAGCGAATATTAAAATTCTAGAAGCATTAGAAATTGGCAGACTTGCCTATAATAAATTAGATAAAATCAAATCGTAGATAAGCCTTCTGAAATAATTTTTCAGAAGGTTTTTTGTTTTATTCTTTGCGTATTTGATTAAATTATGATTTTTCTACAAATAAATACCAATTATGTAAGTTATTTTGAAAATTATGAAACAGATTTGAATTACATCGAATGTAATTTCGCTTATATAAATCAAATCATAATTTTAAACACAAACAAACATGAAAACAAGAAATTTTTTATACGTATTAGCACTAAGCATTGGATTATTCGCAACTACATCTTGCAGCAGCGATGATAATGACGGAGAAACAATTATACCAATTCAAGGAAAATACGAACTTAGTAAAACAGGTGGAATTGTCAATGGAAATGAAGTTTTAATTGATGCAATTGGAAACACAAGTGGATGTGCCAAAGATTATTTAGAACTAAAATTAAGTAACGTTGCAGTTATCGGTGATTATACACCTGGGAATAATTGTACTGTGAGTGAAACTGCAGGTACTTACGTAAGATCCCATAATGATTTAACTATTACTATTGGTAATGTCAGTACAACTAGTGATATCATGAATCTTACTAATAAAGAGCTGAAATTGAAAAACAAAGTTACTGGTGAGATCACGGTTTATACCAGATAATTGAATTTTGAAGAAATCTGATTCTTTTGAATTGGAATGAAACGGAAATAACTGATAAAGGTTGTTTCCGTTTTTTTTGCTTTATTTGAAAAAAAATAAGCCGAATTTTAGACGTCATCTATTTTAAACAAATTGCTTATATGAAAAAAATACTCTGCTTTATCTTGATTTTTAGTTCAATACATATATTTGGACAAGTTAGTTATACGGGATTTATAGATAAATATCCAATCGAATTATGGGTTAATAACAGTGATTCTGCGAATGCTGATGGTGTGTATGTTTACTCTGTATTTGACGAACCTATACTTTTGGAAGGAAATCTCAAAAATGGATTATTAACTTTATTTGAAAAAGATGTCAAAGGAAAGAATAGTGCCAGCGTGACTTTTGAAAAATTTACTGCTGAAAGTGAATCAATACAAGGAATTTGGAAAAATTTAAAAACGGGAAAACAGTTACAGATTCTTTTATCTAAAAAAACGGATAATGAAAATGGCATTATTCAGTATACTTCCATGGATGATTATTATTTTAGATTGGTTACAGATTATCAAAGTGTAAGTGAAGTTAAAATATTTCAAAAAAAGACCGATAAATTGATTCAGAAATTTGATATTGATTGTCAATATAGAGGACTATACAGTATTTCAACCGGTGATTTTAATTTTGACGGAATCACTGATTTTTCCATATTTGAATCCAGTTATGCCGGTCCCAATACTTCAAGTTTGTATTTTTTATACAATCCAAAGACTAAAAAATATTTTGAAAGCGATTTTACAGGAACATCTCTGGAATTTGATGCCAAAAGAAAAAGAATTATTGAAACCAACCAGTGCTGTGCCGGAACAAGCGTTATTACTGCTGAATATAAATTGGTTAATAACAAAATGGTTTTAGAGAAAGAACGCTGTTTTAAATGGAGTGAAAAGAAGCAGGCGCTGGTGGAACAAAAAGCAAGTCAGTGCAGGTAATTCAATACCTTAGTAAACTTTAAAAATAATTTTGCAAGTTGGATCAAACAGCCTCCCGAATATATTTTCGGGAGGTTTTTTATTGAAATTACTTTTGGTGAATTCAGGAAATAAATCAAAAGAATCAAATAATAAGTCAAAAGGAGCAAATAATAATTCATGTTATGATACTTAAAAACATATTATACATTTGTCTGGCAGCAATTTAAATAATACAAGGTGAACCTAAAACTACACAGATTAATTTTATTTGTATTTATTCTCAGCAGTAGAGCCAATGCACAATATGTTGAGATCGACAGCTTAAAAAGAGTTTTGGATATCACAAAGACAACTACTGTAAAAGCAAATCAGTACAATAAACTGGCAGATTTATACAAGGAAATCAATCCTGACTCGACTCTTTTTTATGCACATAAAGCCGGCGTAATCAGTTCAAAAGCAAATTATACCTCAGGTCTTGCCACCTCTCATATAAATAAGGGAAATGCCTATATCATACTTGGTAATTATTCTGAAGCTCTGAAATATTTCAAAAAAGCGCAATCGGAATTTAAAACAGCTTTACAGCAAAATCCAAATGACAAGCAGTTAAAAAGTGGTTTGGCTCGTGCTTATGCAAGTTCAGGCGTTGTTAATTCAGAACAAAATAATTATGCATTGTCTTTGAAAAATTACGAACAGGCCTTGCAATTGTATCAGGAAATCAAGGAACAAAGTAGTGTTTCAAAGGCTCTTAATAATATTGGGGTTTTATATGAATCAACACAGAATTACCCTAAAGCATTACAATATCTCAAGGAAGCTTACAAAATACAAGTATCCCTGGGTGAACAAAACGCACCAATTACACTCACCAATATTGGGTTTATTTATTTTCAATTGGGAGAATATAAAAATGCTATTCAATATTATGAGCAGGCAAAAAATGGCTTCAACAAGAATAATAACAAGCGTGGTTCTTCATTGTTAAACAATTACTTAGGGGATTATTACAGAGTACAAAAAAATATTCCGCTGGCGCATGAGTACTACCAAAAATCATTGATTTTGTGTGAAGAAATTCAAAATAAATTTGGTGCTACATTAGCTTTATACAACATTGCATCATTATTACAAGAAGAAAAAAAATACCGTGAAGCCTTGCCTTTTGCATTGAAGTCATTAGAATATGCGCAGGAAATCGAAGTGCTGGATCAAATTTTCGATACGGAGAGATTGCTAAGTGAACTGTACGAATCTTTAAATGACCCAAAAGCGGCCCTTCTGCATTATAAAAAATACATCGTAGCCCGGGACAGCCTGAATAATCAGGAAACATCTAAAAAATTTGCTGTCGCTGAAATGAATTATGAATACAAGAAAAAGGAAGCCTTACTTTCTGAAAAGCACAAACGGGAAATTCAATTGGTGATATTTTCTATTTTGGGAGGTTTATTGTTGATAGCACTGAGCCTTGTGATTTATAACCGAATGCAGGTGAAACGCCAGCTGACACTTAAAAAAGAAGTAGCCGAATATGAGCAGAAAGCATTGCATTTGCAAATGAATCCGCATTTTGTATTCAACTGTCTGAGTTCGATATCAAGTTTTATTGTACAAAACGGAACCGATTCAGCATTGAAATATTTATCGAAGTTTTCAAAATTAATGCGGCTTACACTTGAATATTCCAAGGGCTCGCTGATTCCGATTGACAAGGAAATTGAAAGCCTGCAGAATTACCTGGAACTCGAACAGCTTCGTTTTGACAACAAGTTTGAATTTGAAATCCATTCCACTGAAAATGTTGAGTTTAATATGGGATTGCCGCCACTGCTTATTCAGCCTTTTGTAGAAAATGCTATTCTTCACGGCATGGTTCCAAAAGAGGGAAGTGGAAAAATAAATGTTGATTTTGATGTTCAGAACAATCAACTGATTTGTACGGTTACTGATGATGGAATTGGTTTGTCAGAATCGAAAATTTTAAAAGAGAATTCGGTTACGGCACATCAGTCGATGGCTTTGGAAATAACAAAAAAGCGTCTGAAGATTATGGAATCTATCACTTCCAAGTCAGCAAAAATTGAAATTCTGGAATTAAATTCTGATACTAAAAAAACGGGTACTAAAGTCACTTTGTTTTTACCTATTCAATACATCTCATAATATAAAAATCAATGATAACAGCATTACTTATAGAAGATGATAAGCATCTGCGAACTGGTTTAAAAGCACTTTTGGAACGTTATACCAATGACATTTTGATTATTGGTGAGGCTGAAAGTGTGAAAACAGGAATCGCAGCTATTGATAAATTGCGGCCACAGGTGATTTTCCTGGACATTCATCTCACTGACGGAACCGGATTTGACATTCTGGAACAGCTAACAAAAACAAATGGAAAATTAAAAGCACATGTTGTTTTTATTACGGCTCATGAGCAATATGCTGTAAAAGCATTTAAGTTTAGTGCCTTGGATTTTATACTGAAACCTGTTGATCCTGAAGAACTGCAGCATACCATGGGTAAAATAAAAGAAGCTGTCGGTAAAAATAATTCATTTGAAAACATCGATTTACTGCTGGAAAATATCCGGAAAAAAGTAGATAATTTCAAACGAATCGCACTTTCTACAAGCGATGGTATTCATTTGTTCGAGGTGGCGGATATTATTCGCTGTGAAGCCAAAGCAAATTATACCGAATTTTTTATCAAAAATCATAAACCTGTCCTGATTTCAAAAACCCTGAAAGAATACGAGGAGATGCTCAGGGAACATGGTTTTGAACGCATACATCAATCCCATTTGATTAATCTTTCATATCTGAAATCCTATATAAAATCTGATGGTGGTTATGTGATTATGGCTGATAACAGCAACATTCCGATTGCACAAAGCAAAAAGGAGAAATTACAGGAACTGATCAGAGCTCTTTAACCAAAATAAAATCAACTAACCAAAACCTTAAATTATGCGAAAAAAAATACTTTTATTTTTATTACTATTTACCGGACTCGTAAATGCGCAGAATATTACTATTCCGGATGCTAATTTCAAAGCAAAATTGCTGGAGGCAGACATATCAAAACCTATAGCATTTGATGTAGCGGGAGATCCGATTAAAATTGACACGGATAATGATGGAGAAATTCAACTTAGCGAAGCTTTGGCAGTTCATAGATTGAAAGTTTCGAATTCAGGAATTATCGATTTAACTGGGATTTCTAGTTTTATAAATCTCAAAAATTTAGATTGTGGCTATAATATTCTATTCAGCCTTGATGTTAGTGCTTTAGTCAATCTTGTCACATTAAATTGTTCAGGGAGTTATTTCATTACAACATTAGATGTTAGTGCATCTCCAAATCTTAAACAATTATTTTGTGATGGAAATCGGCTAACTGACCTTAATGTAAATGGGTTAGCAGATCTTACCATATTAAGTTGTAGTAATAATAAATTAACAAACCTTGATGTAGACAGTTTGACAAATCTCGAGGTATTAATTTGTGAAAACAATAAGCTTACAGACCTTAATATAAATGGATTAAACAATCTTGATACGGTAATGTGTAATTCAAATAATTTAGTAAATCTTAATTTAAGTGGATTACCAAATCTTAGGGCTTTATTTTGTACGCGTAATTTACTTACCAGTATTGATGTTAGTAGTTTGCCTAATCTTGCCCAATTCTCTTGTTTTTACAATCAAATTACCAGCTTAGATTTAAGTAATTCTATTAATCTGACGAGTTTAAATTGTGGAGAAAATAAAATTACTACTTTAAATTTGAATGGATTAACTAAATTGAATAATTTAGAATGTTCTTATTTGCCGGATAATCTAATTATAAATGGGGCCAATTTAAATGCGCTGAAAAGTCTTCAATATACGGGTTCAAATTCTACCTTAACCCTAAACGGATTTCCCGGTCTTGAAAACCTGAATTTGAATTTAGCACAACCAAGTGTAATATTAAACACAACAGGATTTAGCATTCTTGCTAATATCTATTTGGCTGGTGGTCCAACAACCAGTTTTACTGTGAATGGTTCAGGGACAACAAGTCTTAAATCTATAAATTGTTCTAATAGCCAGCTGAATAGTTTAAACCTGAATGGTATAAATAATCTTGCATCATTAAACTGCAGCAACAGCAAATTAACCAGTTTAGATTTGAGTGGATTGCCAGATTTAACTTTCCTGGATTTTAGTCGAAACAAAATTACTACTATTGATTTAAGTAATGTTCCCAATTTAAAACATTTGGATTGTAACAATAGCTTACTTGGCAGTTTAAACTTAACCGGATTATCCAATCTTGAATATTTAGATTGTTCTAATCATGCTTCAACCGGAATAATAGGCAATCAAATTACTTCTTTGGACATAGCAGGATTGACAAAACTTAAATATTTAGACTGCTCTAACTATCAATTTAATGGTATATTAGGAGCATTAGGTAACGTAATTACTTCTTTGGATGTTAATAATTTGGTTTTTTTGGAGCAATTAAAATGTTCAAAAAACCGACTTCCTAGTTTGGTTGTAAATGGATTAACTAATTTGACTACTCTGGATTGCTCTTATAATCTATTGACTAGTCTTGATTTAATAGGATTAACAAACATTACTAAATTAAATTATTCTTACAATCAGCTATCGAATCTAAATATGATTGGCTTAGTTAATATTACTGAATTAGATTGTTCCAATAATACGATCAGTACATTAAATCTTTCGTCTATGCCCAATCTTAGCACTCTTAATTGTGGCAAAAATGCACTTACTACATTAGATCTAACCGGTTTAAACCAACTAACTAAACTGAATTGTGGCAATAATTTACTAACAAGTCTTGATGTAAATACTTTTACAAACCTGACCAGCTTAGATTGTAATAACAATAAATTGACAACGCTTGATGTAAATAATTTAACCAACTTAAACTATTTGCAATGTGGCGCTAATAATCTTACGACTCTTAATTTAAACGGTCTTACAAAACTTACGGACCTAAATTGCAGCGGAAATGAGCTAATTAATCTTGATCTCAGTACTTTAACATCTCTAAGAAATCTGTTATGTACTCTCAATCAGCTTACATCTCTTGATACCAGTTCTTCGCCAAATTTACAATATATTGAATGTAGAAATAATCAACTAACCAATATTGACTTTAGCACTCTTCCCAATTTACAATTTATTGATTGCAGGTTTAATCAAATTACAAATCTTAATGTAAGTAATTCACCTTTGCTTACTACTATATCCTGTACAGATAATCAGATTACCACTCTTGATGTAAGTGAATTGAAAAATCTTTCAAACTTATATTGCAGCAGCAATTTACTGACACATTTATATGTGAAAAACGGACGCAATGAAACGAATTTAGATTTTTCCGGCAACCCTGGCTTAGCGTACATTTGTGCAGATGATGCTCAAGTGGGAAGTATACAAGCCAAACTGAATACCTTGGGTATGACCGCAACGGTTTCTAACTCCTATTGTAGTTTTACTCCCGGCGGGCAGCACAATACCTTAATTGGAACCACTATATTTGATGGTAATAATAATGGATGCAACGTTAACGATCCTTTACACCCCAATATCAGAATTGATATTAGTAACGGAAGCTCCACAGGTTCTGCATTTACTAATTTAGACGGAACTTCTACTTTTTATACACAAGCAGGAAGTTTTACGATCACTCCAAACATAGAAAATGCATCAGCTTTCAATATTTTACCTGCAATTGCTACAGTTGACTTCGCAAATAATGACTACAATATAAGTGATCGATACTTTTGCTTATCTGCCAATGGTGTTCATCCTGATGTAGAAATTGTTATATCTCCAATTACACCTGCAAGGCCTGGTTTTGATGCAATATATCAAATTGTCTATAAAAACAAAGGAAATCAGGTGCTTTCAGGGAATGTTAAGCTGGTTTTTGATGATTCCAGAATGAATCTGCTTTCTGTTACACCCGCATTAGATACACAAACGACTAATAATTTGGAATGGGCTTACAGTGGTCTGCTTCCTTTTGAAAGCCGTGTTATTGATCTTGAATTTAATGTAAACACTCCGTTAGTAATACCAGCTGTAAATAATGGAGATATCCTGAACTTTACAGTAGCTATAACGCCGGTTGCCGGGGACGAATCTCCATCAGACAATTCTTTTACCTACAACCAAACCGTTGTAGGTTCATTTGATCCTAATGACATTACTTGCCTGCAAGGCGAAAGCGTCTCTCCTGACACTATTGGCGATTATTTGCATTACATTGTCAACTTTGAAAACACAGGAACGTATGAAGCCGAGAATATAGTTGTGAAAATTGCTGTTGATGAAAGTAAATATGATATTAGTTCATTACAATTATTAAATTCATCACATAAGTCACAGACAATTATTGACGGTAATAATGTTGAGTTTATCTTCAAAAAAATATTTTTACCATCATCTGAAATAGTTCCAAAGGGAGGTCATGGAAACATTTTATTCAAAATTAGGACACTATCAGATCTTAATATAGGAGATGAGGTTGGAAAAGAGGCAGGTATTTATTTTGATTACAACGCACCAATTGAAACGAACGAAGCAGAAACCGTTTTTGAATCATTAGGAACTAAAGATTTTAACGCAGACAAAAGTATTGTGCTGTATCCAAACCCTACCAAAGGAAAAGTGGCTATTAGCAGCGACAATACTATCAAACTGATTGAATTGTTCGATGTTCAGGGAAGAATACTGCAAACGGCAATACAAAATGATACTACTTCACAATTTGATATTTCAGGAAAACCAAATGGTCTTTATTTTATAAGAATAACTACTGATGGAGGTAAAAAAATAGAGAAATTAATCAAGGAATAGATTTAGGTACTATTTATTCTTGTTTAAAGCCTTCCAAAATTTGATTTTGGGAGGCTTTTGTTGTTTATGGGAATTGTGACAATTTTAGAGAAAACAAATTCTCCTGCCTATTTCAAAATGTACTTAAAAATGAGTTCAATTTCATAGATTAAGAGTTCTACTTTATAAATTAAAACCTTCAAAATAGCTGTATCCTGCATATTTGCTCATTATTAATAATTTAATTTTTAAAAATGAGAAAAGTGTTTTTTTTTATTGTATTTGTTCTGGGAAATACCTTAATCGCTCAGGTCAAAATTTCAGGAAAAGTCATTACAACAGAAAATAATCCCCTGGAATATGCAGAAGTAATCCTTTTTTCGGAAAAATCTGTTCCGTTACTAAATCAATTGACAAATGAAAAAGGAGAATTCAATATACAATATCAAAAAGGGATTTATACATTAGAAATTCGTCAGTTCAAGGAAACCTTACATACACAAAGTATAGAATTGGATTCAGATAATGAAGCGGTAACAATAACGGTAAATGCTGCCAATGCATTAGAAACGGTGGTCATTTCCAAAAAGGAAGAACTGGTAGAAAGAAAAGTGGACAGACTTGTTTTTAATTTGGAAAACACTATCAGTACAGCCGGCGGAGATGCACTCGAAGCATTAAAAATTACTCCGGGCGTATTGGTGAGAAATGAGAACATCACAATAATTGGAAAACAAACAATCAGGGTGTTGATAGATGATAAAATGCTTGAACTGGGACAAGATGATCTGGCCAGTTTCTTAAGATCAATTCCTGCTGACAATATTAAAAGTATTGAAGTCATTACAACACCACCTGCGAAATATGATGCCGCCGGTGGTAGTGGATTAATCAACATTAAATTAAAAAAATCTCAAAAGGATTCCTGGAACCTTTCTATAGGGAGTAGTTATTTGCTTCGTTCAGAAGGCGAAGGAGCGATTACAAGTAATTTTATGTACAATAAAAATAAGTTAAGTCTTAGTACTTCATTAAATTACAGAGATGGTGGTGAATTTCACGATTATCAGGATTATATCTCTTTTCCTGATGAATTATGGAATGCCAGACAAGGTTTTAACAGAAAGTACAAAAGGTTGAATGCGGTCCTTGGAATGCAGTATACAGCCACGCCAAAATGGATTATTGGTTTTCAGTATATCGCAAATCTCAATAAAACATATTCTCACAGAAATTCAAAATCAATGGTTTATGATTATGAGAGTGAAGAGTCTTTTAATGATATAATATCAATTGTGGATGCGTATCAAAAGCCGGAATTTAATTCAATAAATTTGTTTAATGAGATTAAACTGGATTCTCTCGGGAAGAAAATTATTCTGAATCTCGATTATTTTAAATATGCCAATCAGGATACAAGGCCTTACGAAGGAACTTCAGAAATGAAAAATCCCTATGCTATTCAGTATTTCAAGGGCATTAATGATAACAGTCAGGTAACCAATAATTATTCCGGTAAAGTGGATATAGAATTGCCAACGAAATGGGCCGTGTGGAGCGCAGGGGGAAAAATTTCATTTTCTAAACCGGAAAATAATATTGCTGCTTTTAACAGCGGTCTTGTTAATGATCCGGTTACCAGTATGCCGCAAGTCACTCATCAGTTTGATTATAAAGAAGATGTTCAGGCGATGTATTTCTCCGGAAATAAAAAAATCAATAATCTGGAAGCTCAAATTGGACTGAGAATGGAGGCAACCCAAACAAAATCGTATGACGGAAATTTGAATCAATCAATAAGCAATACATACACAAAACTGTTTCCTACTATTAATTTATCGTATGCTGCTACTGAAAATTCAACTTACAGGTTCAGTTACGGAAAAAGGATAGGACGGCCTAATTTTGCAGAATTGAATCCGAATGTTACGTTTATCAATCCTTTTTTAACTGTTGAAGGTAATCCTGTACTGAAGCCTTTTTTTATTGATAATTTTGAACTGATTTATTCCTATAAAAAGCTAGAAAGCAAATTGTATTACAGTATAGAAAACAATATATATAACCAAATTGGTTTGCCTGATATTAATACGAGTGCTGTTCGCCTTACTTTTAGAAATATCTATAATGTAAAAAGATATGGATTTTCAGAATTTTATGTTTTTGATAAATGGAGCTGGTGGAGCAGTAACAATATGTTTACTATAAGCTATATGACGTCTGAAATTATAAATTTACCGGCAGAAGGGTTAGAGGGTTTCAGTTCCTACTTTTCAAGCAATAATGATTTCAATTTAAATAAAAACAAAACGGTATTGCTTAATATTAATTTCAGCTATAATTTTCCGTCAACATACGGATTAGGAAAAGAGAAGGCATCAAGCGGTACAGCACTTTCAGCTCAATACCTTTTGTTTGATAAAGATTTAAGAATAACATTAAGGGCAAATGATATCTTAAGGACAGAGCGAGTAAGGTTTTATTCTGTGATAGACGGTGTTCGCCGAAATTCTGAATATTATTTTGACTCCAGGTTTGTACAATTGTCTTTAAACTATAAGTTTGGAAATAAGAAATTGAATGTCGCAAAGAGAAGAACAGGAAATGAAGAGGAAAGAGCAAGGACAGGAAACTAATAATGAATAAGTAAAAACAAAAAACCTATTTCGTAATGAAATAGGTTTTTTTGTTTTAAAGTGACCACGGTGGGATTTGAACCCACACGCCCTTACGAGCACCACCCCCTCAAGATGGCAAGTCTACCGTTTCTCCACGTGGCCGAAAATAAAAAAAGGTCAAGTAAATAATTACTCGACCTTTTGTGACCCGACTGGGGCTCGAACCCAGGACCCCATCATTAAAAGTGATGTGCTCTACCAACTGAGCTATCGAGTCATTGCTTTCAAGAAACTTAATTTGTGAATCACAAAATTTGTGACCCGACTGGGGCTCGAACCCAGGACCCCATCATTAAAAGTGATGTGCTCTACCAACTGAGCTATCGAGTCATTTCGTTTCTTGAACGCGGGTGCAAATATAAGGAGTTTATTTTATTATTTGCAAGCAATTTTATTATAAATTTGTCTTTTTTTAACCAAAATTCACAATGCCTTAGTTTATAAGGTTTTATTAAAATGAAAAAAATTATATTATTAGGATATATGGGTTGCGGAAAGTCAACAATTGCCCAAAACTTATCAAAAGCTGCCAATATTCCATATTTGGATTTGGATAAATGTATTGAAAAAAGAGCAAATCTATCCATAAATGAAATTTTTGAATTGCATGGCGAAATTCACTTCAGAAAACTGGAACACGAAATGTTTGTGGAATTACTTAATGCTCCTGAAAAAACAATTATAGGTTTAGGAGGTGGAACTCCTTGTTATGCAAACAATCATGAACTATTAAAAGGTGAGGGGATTGTTTCTGTTTATTTGAAGGCATCTATTGATACCTTATATAACAGATTGGTTTATAATAAAAGCAAGCGTCCTTTAATTGCTGATATGAATGAAGAAGAAATGAGAGAGTTCATCGCCAAACATTTGTTCGACAGAAGCTATTATTACAATCATGCTTTGCACAAAGTGGTTGTAGATAATAAAACAGTTGATAAAACGGTTTCGGATATTTTAGAACTACTAGCTTAGAAAGGCATAATTGTCTCCATTCTCATTAAAAACTACCTGTACATGTTCTAATAAAGATGTTGATAATGAAATTCCTTTAAAATCGGCTTTTACGGGATATTTCTTGTGGTTTCGGTCTACAAGTACTGCAGTTTTGAATTTCTTCAAAGGAACGTCCAGAAAATGACGAACTGCGTAGATTAATGTTGTTCCGGAGTTTAATACATCATCAACCAATACCAATCCTTTGTTGGAATATTCTGAAGTGGTTAAAGAGGTTTCGATTGGCGATTCCGGATTTTGTTTGTTGACTTTTACTTCGCAAAGCGTGATTTTTAAAGTTGAAATTTCACCAAGTGCAGCAGCGATTTTTTCGGCAAAGATATATCCATTAGCGGCAATTCCGGCAATTACCACTTCTTCATCCACAAAAGTTTCGTAAATCTGATAGGCGATACGTTTTATTTTATGTTCTATTTCCTGATTGGTTAAGATGATATTTTTGCTCATGATTTATTTTTTTGCTAAAGTACAAATTTTAAATTCCAATCTATAAAAGGGAATTTTACGTTTTTTAAATCCCAAATTCTAATTTATGAACTCGGATTTGTTGAGGTTTAGTTTTTTTTTAGAATTTGGATTTTTTATTTTGAAATTAATTTTCCTCTTCTTCATCAAAAAATTCATTTCCATATTCATCAATATCCCTGCGATCTTTTTTTGTTGGTCTTCCGGTTCCGCTTTTGCGATAGTGTTCTTTGGATAACTTTAATAATTCCAGATGCTCATAAGTTTCGGCAGGAGTTTCGTTCTTTCTGTAAATGTCTACGAGTTTTGCTCCAACACGGCTTTCAGGAATGTCAAGTACAGTGATAATTTGGGTAATCTGATCTTTTCTGAAAGTAATTTTGTCAGTAGGAAAAACTTCTTTTGATGGTTTTGCAACCTGCCCATTTACGGTAACGTGGTTTTTTTTACAGGCTTCCGTAACCATGTTTCTGGTCTTGTAATATCTTACGCACCACAGGTATTTGTCTATTCGCATAATTTTTCTAAAATCGGAGTTAAATTCTTTACAAAAATAAATCAATATTGTATCTTGCGCACCTAAAAAATTAACAATAATGAACAAATTTAAATATTTCTTTATTTTAGTAATAGCCTTAACGGGTTTAGTTTCCTGTAATAAAGATGATGATAATGATATAGTGTTAGAGCCACTCAGAGATTATGCGGTGCAATATGCAACAGATAAGGCCACTATCGAATCATATTTAAATACACATTATATTGTTATAACTGAAAATGAGGGTGATGCAGAGGATAGGGATGTTGTAATAGATTCTATAGAAAATCCTGCGACTCAGGTGCCTATTATGTCCTATAAAGCTAATGTTGGTACGGCTGTTTTTCCTCAGTTAAAATCTAAAAATGTCGACTTGCATGGAATAACTTATGAACTGTATTATTTGGTTTTAAGAGAAGGAATTGGTGAGTATCCTGTAAACACCGATGCAGTATTGACTTCATATAATGTTAGTTATTTAAGAAATGTTGCCAAGACGGATAAATTTCCAGCATATGTTGCTTCAACTTTTGTTGAAGAATCGAGATATCCACAAACTTTTTGGGACTTGTCTGGAATAGGAGCGACAGGCGCTACAGCTGTTGGTATCAGAGGTTGGGGAGAAGTTTTTCCTGAACTTAAAACGGGTAATTCTGCAGTTAATGGCGATGGTACAATTTCATATACTGATTTTGGAGCGGCAGTAATGTTCCTTCCTTCCGGTTTGGCATACTATGCAGGTGGGAGTTCAATACCGTCCTATTCGCCTCTTGTTTATAATGTTAAATTATATCAGGTAATGCGATTGGATCATGATAATGATGGGGTTTTAGACAGCGATGAAGATAAAAATGGTGATCGTTATCTTCGTGATTACCGCAGTACCATACTTTATCCTAATGCACCTGTAAATCCTGATGATACAGATGGAGATGGGGTTCCTGATTTTATGGATATAGATGACGATGGTGACGGATATACCACACGATCTGAAATTACAAAAGCTGCCAATGAGTTTGGAATTGTAAACGGAGTTAATTTTGGTCCAAGTCGCTATTTTCCTTTTGAGGCTTTTGTGATTGAAGATGATCCTTTAACTCCTAATATTAATGAAAGTTCAAATAGTGAGCCTAAAGGAATACCTTCTTTTGTAAAAACGGAAACTGTTGATGGTGTTGTTAAAAATGTATATGATTACAGTACACCAGGCAGGCTTAAGATTCATTTAGATAAGGATCATAATGCAACAAAGGTAACTACAGTAACTTCAAAAAAATAAAAATTTAAAAAAAAGAAAAACCTCAAAATTATATTTTGAGGTTTTTTTATAGATAAAACTTACATTTATTAATGCTAAAGTCATTTTATTTAGGAAAAAGATTATATATTTGTCTTTTAACCTTAAATCTATTTAAAATGAAAAAATTAATTTTATTGTTTGTTTTGTTTGCTACTATATCATGTAGTAATGATGATCAAATTGAGTCTGCAGATTCTGCTGTTTCCGATTTGTCTTCATCTGTATTTGATGGTAAAATGCTCTCATTTAAAAATTATGAGTCTTTTATTAATGAATATTCTGAAATATCAGAAATGAAAACTTCTAAAGATATTCAAAGTTGGATTTCTAAAAAAGGACATGAATCATTATTGAATAATGATGAAGACTCTGATCTAAATCTTCAGGAAATGGAACAAGATGTAGTGTTGGATTCACGAACAATATATTCTGATGGACTAAAAGCGCTATTGAATACTGATTCAAAGTTTAAAATAGGAAGTAAAGTTTTATGGCTTTATGATCGCAATTTTTATGTGCTAGAAAAAAATGATGTAGATAAAAAAGCTCAAGATCTTATAATGTTAAAAAATGATTTAGAAGTTTATGGTAAATTATTAAATTATTCTGATTCCGGCAAAAGAGCAGATTTGACTTCCAGAGATGTTATACCAAATGAAAACAGAAGTAAAACGTATGTTGTAGGTTTGCCAAATGATAGAAGATATGTTCTGGATTTATTTAATGAAACAATTGTTATAAATGGCCAAATATCTTCTAGTAGAATGTATTTGCGATATACTTTGCAATATAAATCTTGTTCATTCTGGAGATGTACTTGGAAACAGGATACAACAACGCCATGGCATATTTATGGGTCTAGTTTGACAAGTACTGTTGGTGGTGAGTATGGTCCTTGGTTTTTTAGTGGTCTTGATACAAATACTCTAATGTATGGACAAAAAACCTTTTTATTAGCAAGTTGGGGAACTAGGGTTCCTTATCTTCCCTCATATGTGAATTTCAATGTTTCAGGTAGTATTGAGTGGAAATATGCATCTACTTCTGCAACATATCCTCAGCAGATATCTTGGTACTAAATACTTACAAAGCAAAAAAAATCCAGTTCAAGAACTGGATTTTTTGCTTAAAATGATATAATTATTTTCTTTTGATAACTTTTTCTACCGCTTCAACAATCGCCTGATTGTTTAGTTTGTATTTTTCCATTAATTGTTCCGGAGTTCCAGATTCTCCAAAACTATCGTTTACGGCAACGAATTCTTGTGGAGCAGGAGTATTTAACGCTAATACTCTTGAAATACTTTCCCCAAGACCTCCAAGAATATTGTGTTCTTCTGCAGTAACAACACATCCGGTTTTAGCCAATGATTTTAGAATTGCTTCCTCGTCAAGTGGTTTAATAGTATGGATGTTGATTACTTCAGCAGAAATTCCTTTTGCTTCTAAAGCTTCAGCAGCGATAAGCGCTTCCCAAACTAAATGTCCTGTTGCTACAATTGTAACATCAGTTCCTTCGTTTAATAAAATTGCTTTTCCAATTACGAATGGTTCATCAGCAGGAGTAAAGTTAGCTACAACCGGACGACCGAAACGCAAATAAGCAGGACCATGATGATCTGCCAATGCTAATGTAGCTGCTTTGGTTTGGTTGTAATCACAAGTATTGATTACAGTCATTCCAGGCAACATTTTCATTAACCCGATATCTTCTAAGATTTGGTGTGTTGCTCCGTCTTCACCTAATGTTAAACCAGCGTGAGAAGCACAAATTTTTACGTTTTTATCAGAATAAGCAACAGATTGACGAATCTGATCGTAAACTCTTCCTGTAGAAAAGTTAGCGAAAGTTCCTGTAAAAGGAATTTTTCCTCCAATAGTTAAACCTGCAGCAATTCCAATCATGTTCGCTTCAGCGATTCCGATTTGGAAAAAACGCTCCGGGTGGTTTTTCTTGAATTCATCAAATTTCAATGAACCAATTAAATCGGCACATAATGCCACAACATTTTCATTTTTTTGACCTAATTCAGTCATTCCTGCTCCAAAACCTGAACGGGTATCTTTGCTTCCTGTATTTGTATATTTTTTCATTTTATTTTTTGCTGTACGCAGTAGGCTTTGGGCAATAGGTGTAGAACTTATTGCTTAAAGCATAAAGCTTTTTTAATAATCGATTTGATCTGCAGAATAGTTTTGTTCTAATGCACTTGCCAACTGATCGTTGTTAGGTGCTTTCCCGTGCCATGCGTGCGTGTGCATCATGAAATCAACTCCGTTACCCATTTCAGTGTGTAGTAAAACACAAACTGGTTTTCCTTTTCCGGTTTTAGCTTTCGCTTCAGTCATTCCTGCTAAAATAGCATCGATGCTGTTTCCTTCTGTAATGTCGATAACATCCCAGTCAAAAGCTTCGAACTTGGCACGAATGCTTCCCATGGCTAAAACTTCGTCTGTAGTTCCGTCAATTTGTTTACCGTTCAGGTCAATTGTAGCAATTAGGTTGTCTACTTTTTTAGCAGAAGCATACATGATTGCTTCCCAGTTTTGACCTTCCTGTAATTCCCCATCACCGTGTAGCGTATAAATAATATGGTTGTCACCATTTAGTTTTTTTGCCTGAGCAGCACCAAGTGCTACAGATAACCCTTGACCTAATGAACCAGAAGCGATACGTACTCCAGGTAATCCTTCATGCGTAGTTGGATGCCCTTGTAAACGTGAGTTTAGCAATCTGAAAGTAGCTAATTCTGAAACCGGAAAATATCCGCTACGGGCTAAAACGCTATAAAATACAGGAGAAATATGACCGTTTGAAAGGAAAAATAAATCTTCTCCAATTCCGTCCATATCAAAACCTTCTTTGCGGTCCATAATGTTTTGGTATAAGGTTACCAAAAATTCTGTACAACCTAGTGAACCTCCTGGGTGTCCTGAGTTGACAGCATGTACCATTCGAAGAATATCTCTTCTTACTTGGATAGTTAAATCGCTTAATTGTTGTGTGTTAGGCTTCATTTTATATGTAAAAGTTAAACTGGTGCAAAAGTAATTTTTATTTTGCGGTAAGACAAATGATTTTTTGCATTAGTTTGCTGTAATTGTTAGATTTTGATTCTTTTTTTATCAATCATAAAAAAAATACACTAATGTCTTGGATTTTCATAATTGGAAATGAAGATGGGAATCTAAATTAAAGGACTGATAATAAAAAAGTCCCATGAAGGGACTTTTTTTGAATATTATCTTAACCGGATAATTGCTTATTCAGTATCTGCTTCGCTGTAGAAATTGTTTTCTTCGTCTTCTGATCCGATTTCTTCCTGCTCATCATCAAGCTCAGAGCCGGGAATATCCAAATCATTTCCGATTTTGTCACTGTTTTGTTTCCATTCATTATCATAATTGTCGTTGTTAATGACAATTCTTTCTCCTGAAATTCCTTCCGGATCAATATCCTCCAGTTTTTCTTCCTGATTATAAATGTCTTCAGTAGCGGGATATTCTAAATTTTCCAGATTTCTTTCAATTTGATCATCTTTAATTTGGTCTAAACGTTCTGCAGGATCTCTTTCTTCTGAATTTATCATGATTTCTATATTTTAAAATTGATATTAATTTCTTTTTTAGATATGATTAAAATTAAGTAATCAATACAATTATTATGTTACACTTTATTAGTTTGATTGTTGTAGTTTTTACATTTGATTATTGAAAATATTGAATTTCCGGAAAATACTTAGCGTTAGGGATAGAAGCGGCATCCTTTTGTGACAAATGTCTGGTCTTAATCAAAAATGATTTTCAGGAGCAAAAGATACAGCGGATAGCCCGACCGCAGGGAACGCCCAAATGAAATTAAAGTTTCAAGTTTTCTTTGTTTCAAGTTTCAAGTTGATCATTATCTAATTTTCTAATTGCCAAATTATCTAATTAAAAATCTCTGAAATTAACCTATCTTTGCCGACTGAAAAAAGAAACAGATGAAGTTTGATTTATTACAAAAAGATCCGCAGTCAAAAGCCAGAGCGGGGAGTATTACTACAGATCACGGGGTAATTGAAACACCTATTTTTATGCCTGTTGGAACTGTTGCTTCTGTAAAAGGAGTACATCAGCGTGAATTGAAAGACGATATTAATCCGGACATTATTCTGGGAAATACGTACCATTTATACTTACGTCCACAGACTGAAATTCTTGAAAAAGCAGGTGGATTACACAAATTCATGAACTGGGATCGTAATATTTTGACAGATTCCGGGGGATATCAGGTGTATTCTCTTTCGAATAATAGAAAAATTAAGGAAGAAGGAGTAAAGTTCAAATCGCATATAGACGGTTCCTATCATTTTTTTACTCCGGAAAACGTAATGGAAATTCAGCGTACTATTGGTGCTGATATTATCATGGCTTTTGATGAGTGTACGCCTTATCCCTGCGATTACCGATATGCACAGCGTTCTATGCACATGACACACCGTTGGCTGGATCGTTGTATCAGTCATTTGGATAAAGTACCTTATAAATATGGATATGAGCAAACGTTTTTTCCGATTGTTCAGGGAAGTACGTATAAAGATTTGCGTCGCCAGTCTGCTGAATATATTGCGAATTCCGGACAGCAGGGAAATGCAATTGGTGGATTATCAGTTGGAGAACCTGCAGAAGAAATGTACGCTATGACAGAAGTGGTTTGTGAAATTCTTCCGGAAGATAAGCCTCGTTATTTGATGGGTGTTGGAACTCCTATAAATATATTAGAAAATATTGCGTTAGGAATTGATATGTTCGACTGTGTAATGCCGACGCGAAATGCCAGAAACGGTATGTTGTTTACATCAAACGGAACAATCAATATCAAAAATAAAAAGTGGGAAGCCGATTTTTCTCCAATTGATGAAATGGGACACACTTTTGTAGATACTGAATATACTAAGGCTTATTTGCGTCACTTATTTGCTGCGAACGAATATTTAGGTAAACAAATTGCAACGATACACAATCTTGGTTTTTATATGTGGTTGGTTCGTGAAGCCAGAAAACATATATTAGCAGGAGATTTCAGACCATGGAAAGAAATGATGGTTAAAAACATGAGTCAAAGACTTTAAAGAAAGTTTCAAGTTTTTCAGGTTTCAAGTTCTTCAGAAAACCTGAAACCTGAAACAAAACAAACAAAAATATATGCTGACGATAATAGATAAGTATATTTTAAGAAGATATCTGGTCACTTTCTCTGTGATGCTGTTGTTATTTATTCCGATTGGAATCGTAATTGATGTATCTGAAAAAGTAAACAAGATGCTGGAGAATAAGATACCGTTTACGGAAATCGCAATCTATTACTATAATTTCACAGTTTATTTTGCCAATTCGCTTTTTCCTATATTTTTGTTTTTGTCGGTAATCTGGTTTACCTCAAAGCTGGCAAACAATACAGAAATTATAGCGGTTTTGAGTTCCGGTATTTCCTATACCCGTTTTTTGCGTCCTTATATAATGGGTGCTACGATAGTATCGGTTTTTGTGTTGTTAATGGGCTTTTTCATTGTTCCTGCAGCAAGTGAAGGTTTTAATAACTTTAGATATACCTATTTGAAAGGAAACGGAAAGGAGATTATGCGTGGGCAAAATACAAATGTGTACAGACAAATCAACGATCATGATTTTATTTATGTAAACAGCTTTAATGAAGAAAGTAAAACTGCTTTTAATTTTACGCTGGAAAGTTTCAAAAATGATAAGATGGTTTCTAAAATAACGGCAAGTCGAATCAAATGGAATCCTAAAACTAAAAATTATACTTTGTATGATTATACGAAAAGAACCGTTGGCGAACTGAATGATAAAATCGAAAAAGCTCCTGAAAAAAACGTAGCTTTTACTTTTGAACTGGCAGATTTAACACCGGTGGTTTATATAGCTGAAACACTTACACTAGGTAAATTGATTGATTTTATTGATAAAGAGAAAAAGCGTGGTTCCGCTAATGTCAACACTTATTTGGTAGTTCTGTATAAAAAATTCAGTGTACCTGTTTCGGCCTTTATTCTTACCATTATTGCCGTTGCAGTTTCATCAATGAAACGTCGTGGTGGTATGGGTGTCAATCTGGCCATCGGAATTGCAATTGCCTTTTCATTTGTATTTTTTGATAAAATCTTCGGTACTCTTGCCGAAAAATCTACTTTTTCACCCTTTTTAGCTGTTTGGTTCCCAAATATATTTTTCGGAATAATGGCAGTTTACCTTTTACGTAATGCAAAACGATAATTTAAAAAGTTACCTAAATCTTCATTTAATTGTTTTTATCTGGGGATTTACGGCCATTTTAGGAGCATTAATTACTATTGATGCAGAAAACCTGGTTTGGTTCAGAATGTTTTTTGCCGGAATTTTTCTGGCCGCTTTTATAGTGTATAAAAAGGAATCTTTTGTAATTTCATTAAAGTCTTTGTTTCAGTTGATTTTTGTGGGTCTATTGATAGCATTACACTGGATTTTCTTTTTTAAAGCTATTCATGTTTCTAATGTTTCTATTACACTTTCCATATTTTCATTAGGCGCTTTTTTTGCATCTTTACTCGAACCGCTTTTTTATGGAAGGAAAATATTATGGTATGAGGTTTTTTTTGGACTGATAATTATCGCCGGATTAGCCCTTATCATGCAGGTTGAAATCCAATATCTGGAAGGTATGTACTATGCCTTGGCCTCAATTATTTTAGGGGTTCTTTTTACCTTGATGAACGGGAAATTAATTGTCAATCATAATTCTTCTGTTATTACTTTTTATGAATTTGGCGCGGGGGTGTTCTTTATATCGATTTATTTCCTGATACAAGGAAAATTCAATACCGATTTCTTTGTCTTAACTGCAAATAACTGGATTCTATTATTTGTTTTGGCTTCGGTTTGTACAGCTTATGCTTTTACTGCATCGGTAAAAGTAATGCAGAAACTTACGCCTTATACTGTAATGCTGACTACAAATTTAGAACCTGTTTACGGAATTGTCTTAGCCTATTTTATTTTAGGAGGTAAAGAAAAAATGAGTACTGAGTTTTATATAGGTGCCATAATTATTGTAATTACGGTAATTCTGAATGGCGTTTTCAAACATTACAAAAAGCAGGATAAAGTGTAATATTTGCATGTTTTAAAAGCAGATATCGACTTTACAGAACAATTATTTACACTAATGATATAATATTTTTATATTTGCGGTTCGAATTAAAAACAAAAATTCAAAAATCCATGGAATATTTAGATTTTGAGCTTCCAATCAAAGAACTTGAAGAACAGTTGCAAAAATGTGTTATTATTGGAAAAGAATCTGAGGTTGACGTAACGCCGACTTGCAAGGAAATCAACAAGAAATTAGAAGAAACGAAAAGAGAGATATATAAAAACCTGACGGCCTGGCAGCGTGTACAGTTGTCAAGACATCCAAACAGACCTTATACTTTAGACTACATCAGAGCTATTTGCGGTGATACTTTTCTGGAACTGCATGGTGACAGAAGTTTTAAAGATGATAAGGCGATGGTTGGCGGACTGGGAAAAATAAACGGTCAGTCATTTATGATTGTAGGTCAGCAGAAAGGCTATAATACAAAAACACGCCAGTATCGTAATTTTGGTATGGCTAATCCTGAAGGCTACCGTAAAGCTTTACGTTTGATGAAAATGGCAGAGAAATTTGGTATTCCTGTTTTAACTTTGATTGATACTCCTGGAGCTTATCCGGGTTTAGAAGCCGAAGAAAGAGGACAGGGAGAAGCCATTGCGAGAAACATCTTTGAAATGGTTCGTCTAAAAGTGCCAATCATTACCATAATTGTTGGTGAAGGAGCTTCTGGCGGAGCTTTAGGAATTGGTGTTGGTGATAAAGTATATATGTTAGAGAATACCTGGTATTCTGTAATTTCTCCGGAATCCTGCTCTTCTATTTTATGGAAAAGCTGGGAATATAAAGAGCGTGCTGCAGATGCTTTAAAATTGACATCATCAGATATGAAAAAACAAAAATTAGTAGATGATGTAATTCCGGAACCACTTGGCGGAGCACATTACGATCGTGAAACTACTTTTAAAACAGTAACAGAATATATTACCAAAGGATATAACGAATTGAAAGACTTATCAACAGCGGACTTAATTGCCCAGAGAATGGACAAATACAGTAAGATGGGGGAATATAAAGAGTAAATGTGTATAAATGAATTAAAAATCCGAAGCCTTACCGTTTCGGATTTTTTTTTTGGTTATGAACAAAAAATGCTTATTTATAAACAATTAATAGTTATAACTCAATAGCAATGTTTTTTTAAATTTTGTTACTTTCGCAATATGGAAAATTTCAAAAATATAAACCCAATAAAGGTAGACAAAACCACTATTATTAATTTAGAAAAAGGAAAATTACCTCCGCAAGTACTTGATTTAGAAGAAGCTGTGCTTGGGGCTATGATGATTGATAAAAAAGGTGTTGATGATGTAATTGATATTTTACAGCCGGATGCTTTTTATAAAGATGCACATAAATATATTTTTGAAGCCATAGTTCAGCTTTTTACCGAAACCCAGCCAATTGACTTATTGACCGTTTCATCACAATTGAAAAAGAATGGAAAATTAGAATTATCAGGAGGTGATTTTTATCTGATACAGCTGACGCAGAAAATTGCATCTTCGGCACATATTGAGTTTCACTCGCGTATCATCCTTCAAAAATTTATTCAACGAAGTTTGATTCGAATTTCTTCTGAAATAATTGAGGAATCCTATGATGAAACTACAGATGTTTTTGATTTACTTGACAAAGCCGAATCCAAATTATACGAAGTTACACAGGGAAACATTAAAAGAAGTTCAGAAACAGCACAGAGTTTAGTACTTCAGGCCAAAAAACGTATTGAAGAAATTGCAGGAAAAGAAGGATTGAGTGGAGTAGCTACTGGTTTCGAAAAATTGGATAAAGTAACTTCAGGATGGCAGCCAAGTGATTTAATTATTATCGCTGCACGTCCGGGTATGGGTAAAACGGCTTTTGTACTTTCGATGGCAAGAAATATTGCTATTGATTTTGGACATCCCGTTGCCGTTTTCTCTCTGGAGATGGCTTCTGTACAGTTAATTACCAGGCTAATTTCGTCAGAAACAGGACTTTCATCTGAAAAATTAAGGACTGGAAAACTCGAAAAACATGAATGGGAGCAATTAAGTACAAAAGTAAAAGACTTAGAAAAAGCACCTTTATTTATTGATGACTCACCTTCGCTTTCTATTTTTGATTTACGTGCAAAATGTCGTCGATTAGCATCACAGCATGGTATAAAGCTGATTATTGTCGATTATCTTCAGTTAATGACTGCTGGTGGAAGTGGAAAAGGAGGAGGAAACCGTGAGCAGGAAATCTCAACTATTTCCCGAAACTTAAAAGCTTTGGCAAAAGAGCTTAATGTTCCGGTAATTGCACTTTCGCAGTTATCGCGTGCCGTTGAAACACGTGGTTCAAGTAAACGTCCATTGCTTTCGGATCTTCGTGAATCCGGAGCGATTGAGCAGGATGCTGATATTGTTTCGTTTATTTATCGTCCTGAATACTATAAAATAGAAGAATGGGACGATGAGGAACAATCACCAACCGCTGGTCAGGCAGAGTTTATTATCGCAAAACACCGTAATGGTAGTTTGGAAAATATTAGATTAAAATTTGTTGGAAACTTAGGTAAGTTCGATAACCTTGAAGATTTTACAGGAGGTTATGATGATTTGCCATCCAAAATGAATCATGATGATAATCCGTTTATTACTAAAAATTTACCCTCTGCGAATGATGCATTTGGCAGTAATCTGAATGATGACGATGATGATAGTGATGTGCCGTTTTAAGATGGGTTGATTTTAAATTAAAAATTATAAAAAGAGGGAATAATCATTAGATTATTCCCTCTTTGCTTAAATGAATATAAAACTTTTTTGAAATTATTTTTTCAGAATCAGTTTGTGTGTAATTACTTTGCTTCCTCTTTTTTCGTTTACAAAGTAAATGCCTTCAGCATAATTTTCAATATTAATTGTATTAACTACATCAGAGGAAACTTTTACTGTTTTAATAGTTTGCCCCAATTGATTTATAATATTTAAATCTCCATCATAATCACACTGAATATTGACAATACCACTACTTGGATTTGGATACATTACAAATTTGGATTTATTTTCAAAATCCGGATTAGCTAAAGAACTTACAAGTATACATGATGATAGCGTACTACAGGATCCAATTGTTATCACAACTGCATATGAGCCAGTTGCTGTGGGTGTATATGACTGACCGTTTTCGCCAACTAATATGGTAGCAGGGCATTGAATCCATTGATAGGAGGCACCAGCCTGATTCGCTGTTAAAATGCCAGCTGTCTGTGTAACTGCATTATTTAATTCACAGAGGTCATTCACTGATATTGTAAATGCTTTCTCATAACTTAATCCACCCTGATCCGTCGTTCTGATACGAATCAAATAAGATGACTTAGTTTCAAAATCAGGACTGGCTGATATTCTTAAGTTAGTACCACTAATATTAAAAGCCGCATTATCGGTATCGCCGGCACCTGCTACCAAAGTATAAGCAAATGTGTTTGTTGCATCAGGGTCTGTAGAACTCAGGGTTCCCACAACCGTATTTGCCGGAACATTTTCGTTAATAGCAGCAGCAGACAAAGTAATATCACTTGGCGCTTCATTAACATTGGTTATGGTAATGGTAAAAGCTTTATCATACGTTTGTCCGCCCTGATCTGTTGTACGGATGCGAACCGAATAGGATGATTTGACCTCGAAATTAGGACTAGCCGTAATTCTTAAGTTTGATCCACTAATATTAAAAGCTGCATTATCGGTATCACCGGCACCTGCCACCAAAGTATAAGTGAAAGTATTAACTGCATCTGCATCTACAGAAGACAATATCCCTACTGTTGAGCCTGCAGCTACATTTTCATTGATTGCCGTGGCTGAAAGTGCAATATCAGTTGGCGCTTCATTGACATTGGTTATTGTAATGGTAAAAGCTTTTTCATAAGTAAGTCCGCCCTGATCAGCTGTTCTAACGCGAACTGAATAGGATGATTTGGTCTCGAAATTAGGACTAGCCGTAATTCTTAAGTTTGATCCACTGATATTAAAGGCTGCATTATCGGTATCACCGGCACCTGCCACCAAAGTATAAGTGAAAGTATTAGCTGCATCTGCATCTATAGAAGACAATATTCCTACTGTTGAGCCTGCAGCTACATTTTCATTGATTGCTGTGGCTGAAAGTGCAATATCAGTTGGCGCTTCATTGACATTGGTTATTGTAATGGTAAATGCTTCATCATACGTCAGTCCACCCTGGTCTGTTGTACGGATGCGAACCGAATAGGATGATTTTGCCTCGAAATTAGGACTAGCCGTAATTCTTAAGTTTGATCCACTGATATTAAAAGCTGTATTATCGGTATCACCGGCACCAGCTACCAACGAATAAGTGAAAGTATTAGCTGCATCTGCATCTACAGAAGACAATATTCCTACTGTTGAGCCTGCAGCTACATTCTCATTGATCGCCGTGGCGGAAAGTGCAATATCAGTTGGCGCTTCATTGACATTGGTTATTGTAATGGTAAAAGCTTTGTCATACGTCAGTCCTCCTTGGTCTGTTGTACGTATGCGAACCGAATAGGATGATTTTGCCTCGAAATTAGGACTAGCCGTAATTCTTAAGTTTGATCCACTGATATTAAAAGCTGTATTATCGGTATCACCGGCACCTGCCACCAAAGTATAAGTGAAAGTATTAGCTGCATCTGCATCTACAGAAGAAAATATTCCTACTGTTGATCCTGCAGCTACATTCTCATTGATTGTTGTGGCTGAAAGTGCAATATCAGTTGGCACTTCATTTACATTATTGATATTGATTGTAAACGTTTTTTCAAAACTAAGTCCGCCCTGATCAGCTGTTCTAACACGAATCGCATAAATGGATTTAGCTTCAAAATTTGGACTGGCATTGATCTGCAGGTTGGCTCCACTGATGGTAAAAGCTGCATTATCGGTATCACCGGCACCAGCTACCAACGTATAAGTGAAAGTATTTGCTATATCTGCATCTACAGAAGATAATATCCCCACAGTTGAGCCTGCAGCTACATTCTCATTGATTGCCGTGGCTGAAAGTGCAATATCAGTTGGAGTGGAGTTAGGAAGTGTAAATATTGGATTTGCACCAGGAAAAGAACTTCCTATTGCACCAGGTGTTATGTTAAAATCTAAGGTTTCGCTTCTGGTCCACTTAGATACATTCCCAATTTCGCTAAGTATTTCTGCTTTAGTACCAATAAAGATTCCTGTATAAACGTTATTGTCACCATGATATCCTCCATTTGATGGGTCCCTATTAAGTGCAATAGCCGTTGATCCAAGAGTAAGAGACGGAGGTAAATAGGAGTTATTATTGTTAGGGCTTCCTGATCCAGATACATTAAATTGTCCGGCAGGTTGATTTACAGCGTTAAAAGTTGCGCTAAAGGTATTTGTCCATGCAAAAATAAAATTTGTTATTGATGTTGGAGAATTTCCTTGAAAAATAAACCAGTTATCTCCACCTGCAGGTACTGGACAATTTGTGGCGGTTGCATTTGACCATCCCGTTACAGTAACAGTACCTGGTAAGCCAGTAACAACAGGTGTCGCACCTCCAGAGATTGTTAATTTAGTAACTGTTCCCGCAGCCAATGCTGTGGTTGTCCAAGTGATTGAACCCTCTGAGGTGTTACTCACAGAAGTAGTACCGAAAGTACCTGTCGTTTCATCATATCCGTAATCTGTTATTCGGATAACTGTATTTGCTGCTATAGGAGCAAGATTTACAATAGTCATTTCATAGGGTATTACATCATAATTAGTACCTATGATTGCAATATCGCCAGGAGCTAAAGTCTGTGCTTTTGAGGAAGTCATCATACTTAGAAAACATCCTAATAGAAGTAATTTTTTAAACATATGATTTTTAAATTAATTATTAAAAAAAGGACTGTTTTTATAACAGCCCTTAATGATTGATCGATTATGGTCTTGAAGGATAAATACCCTGAGTGCAAATAATATATTGCATTGCTACAAACGGTGGCACAGTTGGCAATGGTTGCGCACCGGTTCCCCATGGCGTCAAAGTTAGTCCTGTTGGGTCAAAACTCAATGTATTGGTTACTGTTGAAGTACCTCCGGCTAAAGGTATAGTCGCTGCAGCATTAGTATAAAGATTAGGCTGGCCACTTCCACCAACATCGCCTGTTGTTCCTAAAACATTATTTGTTGCAGAAGGCGTTGGAGAAGCTCCATCTGCTGTACTCGCTTGTAAAACAGTATTTACCGTTACAGAACCTGAAAGATTAGATCCTGAACCTTTTACAATAGCATGGGTATGAGGTGGCATATTGCTTGCGGTTATTGCAACTGATTGACCACCACCAACTTGTCCTAATGAATATGTTCCTCCAGGATGTGAGCCAGAGATGTTTGTACATTGTGTTGGAAATGCTCCGCGCAAATCAGGAAGTTTAAAAGTGGACTGTCCATCTCCACCGTAAGTTGTTCCTAAAATAGCAAATAGTGCTGTGTTTTGATTGATTGATAAAGTTTGTCCTTCACAAGTTAAAAAACCCACAGGAGCAAAGTTTCCTGCAAAAAGCTTGATGGTTCCCATTATTTCGTCCATAATTTTTTTTTTTCTGATTAATAAATTTTAAATAAACCTTTTTTAGCTTAGCTTTTAATGGTTTATACTTCAAAACTATTGTAGTATTCAAAGAAGAAATAAAAAAATGTTACAGGAGGTGAAATCAATGTTACAGGAAACAATAAATTCACCATCAATTTTTTATTTGATTATTGGAGATTAAAATAAATCAACATATTTAAGTTATATAATTTGGTTTCTAATATAAATAATACCCCAAATTCTTTAAAAATTATACTTAAATAAAATAATTTTTAAAATATTAGATCAAATACAAATAAAATTATAATAAAAATCTTATATATTGATTTTTTATAACTGGTTTTACAATATACTTATTTAAGTGTTTCAATATCAGTTTGTTTTATGAAATCGCTATTGAGTTTTTTATTTAGTTCAAAATATAATTTTTTTTAATATAATTTATTAGTTTAGCTGAACATTCATTTTAAGAACAAATTAAATCATCAAACAAATTAAAGGCTATGGCAGAAGAAACATTTCCCGGAAAAATTGAAATTGGATTGTCTACAGGTATAGAATGGGCTAAAAAATTTAGAGATTCAAAAGTGGAAGAATCAAATAGAATTAATGCTTATTTGATACCAATAGAAAGTTTGGAAGCTGTTTTGAAGCTCAAACAAACCCAAAACATTGATTCTGTTCGCGCCTATGTAGGAATAAACGAATCAGGTGAACAAAATCTTATTCTTACAGGAGCTAAATTTGACGAAGCAACAGGAATTTATAAAGATGTTTTCAGTGGTGACGTTAATAGTCTGGCAGGTGAAAACATAGTGTATGATGGTACACGTCCATGTCCTCCATGTACAGATCCGGAAAGTCCAATGAACTAAATATGTTTGATTTTATAATTTATTCAGGTTATGCTATTTTAATAATTAACCTCATTTTGTATTCATTTAGCTTTTTTCGTTCGGAAAAAGTGAATGTTTTTTTTGTATGTTATTTAGCTTTTGCTTCCTTGATGCAATTTTTTATGGAAGTGATGTCTCACATGCATATAAATAATTTATTTGCAGTTAATATATTTTTCATAGGTCAAATGATATTTTTAGGACTTTTTTATAAATCATTGCTAAAAATTAATAAACAAAAAAAAATAGTTAAATACAGTCTTCTATCAATATTATCAATTTTAGCTTTTCAATTTATAATTGATTATACTCAGTTTTTAAAGTTTAATCTATTCGGAATTACAGTAACATCCTTAATAATTGTTGTATTTGCATTATTACATTTTTATAATTTGCTTACAGGTGAAAAAGAATATTATTATTTGAATATAGGAGTAGTTTTTTATTTATTTGCAAGTACTATTTTGTATTTGGTTGGTAATCTAACTTTAGGATTAAGTAATGATTTGAAATATTTAAGCTGGAATCTAAATGCTATATTACTTTTAGGTTATTATCTTTTAATTTTATTTGAATGGAAAATAAGGTACACTCAAAACAGAAAAATTAATAATTAGTTATGGGTGCTATTTACGAGAAAGAAATTGTTGCTATAATTTTATATACTTCGTGTTTTTTCATGATTATGGCTTTTTGCCTGATTATCTTTTTTTATTATTCCAGAAAAAAAATCATACAGAAAGAAGTAGAAAAAAGAGATTTGGAAATCATTCATCAAAAAGAACAATTACGTGCTGTAATTATTACACAGGAAGAAGAACGTAAAAGAATTGCCCAGGACTTACATGATGATATCAGTTCAAAATTAAATATAGTTTCTTTAAATAGTTATTTACTTAATTCTGAAAATTTATCAGCTGAAGAAACAAAAGAAATTACAGATAATATAATTACTCTAACAGCTAAAGCATTAGATAATTCGAGAAAAATAGCACACAATTTATTGCCTCCAGTTTTTGATAAATTTGGACTTCATGCCGGTATTGAGGAACTGTGTGATGAATTTGAAACCAGCAAATCAGTTAAAGTTAATTATCAAAATAATATAAAATTTGATGATAACGATAAAGACAACCATTTGCATATTTTTAGAATTCTTCAGGAATTGATGAATAATTCTTTACGTCATGGAAAAGCAACTGAAATCGCAATTGTCTTTAATAATGATAATGGAATTAAGACCTGTAATTATAATGATAATGGAATTGGTTTCGATAGTCAAAATGCTGAAAATCAAAAAGGTCTCGGAATGAAAAACATATACAGCAGAATATCATTTGTTAATGGTTCCATCGCTATAAATTCCAAAGCGGGGAGCGGATTCAATGCTGTTTTTACTTTTTAACGATTTAATCTGTTTTACGACAGATTAAATTATAACTAATGTTATTTTTTAATTATTTAAGATATTTTTGTAATCAACATTTAAAAGTATTTAAAAACAAAAATGAAATGGATGAGGCTATTAAAATAGTTTTAGTAGATGACGAGATCTTATTTAGAAAAGGAATTTCTTTTTTACTGCAGAGAGAAGATAATATAGATATTATGTTTGAGGCTTCTAATGGTGAAGAATTAATTTCGTATTTAAATAGCTCTGAAACCAAGCCTGATATCATTATTATGGATCTCAAGATGCCAATTTTGAATGGGGTAGAAGCCACAAGAATTATAAGAAAAAATTTTCCGGAAATTAAAATCATAGCTTTAACAAGTTATGATACAAAATCATTTGTCTCTAATATGATTCAGGTTGGAGCAGTTGCTTATTTGGTAAAGAACACAACTCCTAAAGATTTAGTAAAAACTATTAATCAGGTTAATCTAAAAGGGTTTTATTATAATAAAAATGTACTGGAAACCATTCAGGAAACAATTATATCTTCTAAAAATTCGAAACCAAATTTACAAACCAGCTTTCTGTCCCCTCGTGAAATCGAAATACTTCAGCTTATCTGCAGGCAAAAAACAACTGCAGAAATTGCTGAGGAGCTCTTTTTAAGTCCAAGAACTGTTGAAGGGCATCGAAATAATTTATTACTTAAAACGGAGTCAAGAAATATTGCAGGTTTGGTTGTATATGCTATTCAAAACGAAATTGCTGTTTTGACTATTTAGTTTAGACCTGCCAAAAATCGAATTGATAGAACATAATATGATACAATAGTTATGACTAATAGACAAATACCTATTTTTTGTGCTATATTTAAATCTCTCTGGTGATTGTTGTTTGAATTGACTTTCATACTTTTATTTTTTTTTAAAACAAATTTAGCAAGAAGGTTTGTAGTTTATGTAAGTATTTATACCTGATTTTTTATAAATAATCTGTTGCGAAAATTTAGAAATGCAAAAAGTCTACAAAAATTTGCTTTTGCAATAAATTAGGTTGAGATAGTTTTTTCCTCACTCCTTTTATATCTTTACGGTAAATAGTTATCAAATGAAGCAAAGTTTAATTTATATAATATTTTTTTTAATTTCATTATCAGGTAAGGCTTCATTTATACTTTTGCCGATGGATGAAGTAACTCAGCAAAATCACCTTAAAGCTTACGGAATAACCTATTGGTGCCTGAATAAGGATTACAAAGCCAGTTGGCTGTTGAATTATCGTGGAGGTTCATTTTTATTGCCAGATGCAGATGAAATCCGGAAGGAATGTAAAATTCGCGGAGTAAGTTTTGAAATTTTTTCTGATAGCGAAATAGCTTCAATACTAGATGAAATTGCTAGTCCATCACAAAATATGGAATCGGTTATTCTGGAAAAAGCACCTAAAATTGCAGTTTACACGCCAAAAGGAAAACAGCCATGGGACGATGCCGTGACTTTAGTTTTAACTTATGCCGAAATTCCGTTTACGCCTATTTATGATGAAGAAGTTTTAAGCGATCAGCTATTGCTATATGACTGGCTGCATTTGCATCATGAGGATTTTACAGGACAATATGGTAAATTTTATGCCGCTTATAAAAATACGCCCTGGTATATAGATCAAAAAAGAGATGCTGAAGCTTTGGCCTCTAAATTAGGATATGATAAAGTATCGAAGGAAAAAGGAGCCGTTGCAAAAAAAATCAGGGACTTTGTAATTGGTGGAGGTTTTATGTTTGCCATGTGCTCAGCAACAGATAGTTTTGATATTGCTTTGTCAGCAGACGGCGTTGATATTTGCGAAACCATGTTTGATGGTGATCCAAGTGAGTCAAATTATCAATCAAAATTAAATTACGGAAGCGCATTTGCATTTAAAGATTTTACGCTTGAACGCCGACCGGAGCAATATGAATTTTCAGATATTGATATGACCATCAAGCGAAGAATTCCACCGGATAAAGATTATTTTTCCTTAATGGAGTTTTCTGCCAAGTGGGATCCGATACCAAGTATGTTGTGTCAGAACCATACACAATTAGTAAAAGGGTTTATGGGACAGACTACTTCATTTGATGCAGCATTAATCAAATCAAATGTTCTGATTATGGGAACTTGTGAACTTAATGGCGAAGCGCGTTATATACATGGTGAAAAAGGAAAAGGAATGTTTACTTTTTTTGGCGGACATGATCCGGAGGATTTTCAGCATCAGGTTGGTGATCCGCCGACAGTTTTAGATTTGCATCCTAATTCTCCCGGATATCGATTGATTTTAAACAATGTTTTATTTCCTGCAGCTAAAAAGAAAAAATTAAAAACGTAATTACTTAATTGAAAATTCGAACCAAATCGGGATATGGTCAGATATTTTTCTGGCTTCTTTTAGCAAATTAAATTTTGTGTAAAATGCAAGTACTCCCGAATTGATGCACTTAATAGAACTTGTTTTATAAAATATATTATCAAATTCAGATGCCAGACAATTATTAGCCTGGCATTTTTGTTTTAAAGTTGTTTTCTGATTTTGAAAAACTGAAGCGTAACCCATTTTCCTTAACGGATTGAAAACGGTGTGAGATTGTGGACAATTAAAATCACCTATAAAAACCAAGTTAAGTTTAGGATATTCCAAAGGTAAAAACTTGAAATATTTAATTTCTGTTTCAGGTTGCCTATTTTTTGTAATAGCATGATACGTAACAAGAGTAACGGTTTTTTTACCAACCTCGAAAGTGGCAAAATAAGGTTCCCTGTCAATTTCAAGATGATATTTTTTTTCCAGCCATGCCTTTCCTTTTAGTTTAGCCTTATTGGTTTTCCATATAAAAGCATACCGCTCTGTTTTATAAGCACTGCTTGAAGTAGGGTCACTGATTTGATAATCCCATTTTGACCCTTTTTGATTTAGTATTTCTACCAATTTAGTAATCGATTGGGCTCCACCATAACCGGCTACAACTTCCTGAATCGTGATAATATCATAATCCTTGATGGTGTTGGCTATAAAATTCAGTTGTGTTTCTGACTTGGACTTTCCAAAGTTTTCAATATTCCAGGAAAGCAATTTGGTCTGAGAAAAAAGAAATGTTGTAAATAGCAGTAATAAAGAAATAAGGCTGATTTTCATTTAAACGGATTATAATGTTCAAATATACAATGAAAAATAATTAATCTTCCCAACCGCAAAGGGTCAGCCGATATCCCTTTGCCTCTTTCAAATTGACTTTTATTATTTCATGTTTACATGCTCCTAAACCACGGCAGAATTCACTGAAATGATATTTTTTAGCTCCCTTGATACCACAAATGTACACTTTGCTTTCAAAAACATTAAATGATGAAAGTGTAATGAATAATATTGTTACGAGAAACTTCATATATTATGTATTAAGTAATTAGTCTACAACTAAATTGTATTCGTTACCATTTTTATCTGTTGCTTTTAGCTTTCCATAAGTGAGCCATTCTGTATTGATTTCCACATCCAAATTATTTTCAGCATTTAATATTCCGGCTCCATATTTCCCCTGAACGTTGATATTGCCAAAAACAGAATCACCTTTCGTATTTATACCTTTTACATCATAATTGTATTCATAGTTGCCAGAGATTCCGGTTCTGTACTCGTATTGAAAAGTTTTATCGACATGATATGTTTTGGCTTCTTGCGGTGTAATCGTTTTTCGGTCATCAGCAGTAACTACTTCTTTTTTGTAGAATGAATTTATCTGTGGAGGAGGAGCAGCTGCTTTTTTACAGGAAACTGCTACTATAAATAAGAATAAGGATAAGTAGTTTTTTTGCATATTGTTTTTTGATTACACTTAAAATCTTTTTTAAATTTTAAAATGTGATAAACCTAATTAAACTTGTGATTTTAAAATGATTAATTATTTTTAATTATTCGATTTTCTTAATGTTATAAATATTTAGAATTTAATTTCTACAATCAATCATGATAGTGCCCGCCTGACAGATATATACATTATTGATTCTAGGATCATCTTTATAATGATCTTCAAGATCTTTTTTTAAATCTTCATATTCTTTAGAGCTTGCAACCTTTTGTATTTTTACATTTATTAATCGACCAATTGGCGAAATAGTATATAATCCATCGCTAGTGGTTTTAGAATATTTATTGGTATTAAAAATTCCATAACTTTTATATTCTGTTTGTAAAGAATGTACAAATGAATCTGTTTCTTTAAATAATTCACTTTTGCTTGAACATCCAAATATTATAATTGTGATAAAAAGTAGAATAATTTTTTTCATGTTTATTTTCTTTATAATTTACTATTTTGTAAAACTTACCATTTTAAATCTACGGTATTGAATTCGAGGATTTGATTTCCTTCATGGTATAGTGGTAGTGAAATAAGTATTTTTTTAGATTTTTTTAATTTTGATAAAAATTTTGATTCGTTATTAATAAAAATGATGTTACTACTACCGTCTTGGGGTTCGCTGTAACTAAATTTTATTGGTCTTTCTTTATCGAAACGAATCGTTATAATATTATTGTCATAACCGCCAGTTATTTGTCCTTTATCAATTCTTAAATATATATCTAAACCATCCTTTTTTCTTAATGTTAATTGACCATAATTAGCCCCATCATACGGAAATTCTAAATCTAAGCTTTCATTTGATATTAAATGTGCAAATTTGGTTGGTTTTGAAGTCATTTTATCAATTGATTGATTGTATTCCCAACTGTTATTTGCTGGTTGTGAAATTGAATCAACAGCTACAGCAACTGTATCTATTGATATTTCTGTAACTGATTCAGTAGTTTTATTACATGAAAAAAGTATTATAATATTAACTAATGCGAGAACTTGTAAGATATTTTTTTTCATAATTTGAATTTAAATTGATTTATAATTCAAACTTAAACCTATTTTAAACCAGTATTTTACGGAAAACCATAATACATAAAACTTTTAAATTTCAGTAATAAAAAAAGCTCCCGAAGGAGCTTGAACTTAATTTTCAAATAAGTTATACATCTAAATAATTCCCATGTCTTTTGTAATAGAAACCAAATGAACGGTATTATTAGCTTTAAAGAAGTCTTTGAGTTTGGACAGTCTTTTTTCTATGGCACTTTTGCTATTAGGTTTGATATCTGAGTTCTTAAAAATTTCTATAATTTCATCTTGCGAACTACCGGCAGATAAATATTTTAGGATTTGAATATCTGTATCATCGATTTCGTAATTATTTTTGTCCTGCAATGCCGATGCAACTTCCGGAGAGATGTATTTAGTATCAGAAGTAAAAATTAGATTGATAGCTTTTTTTAACTCTTCAATACTATTGAGACCTTTCGAAACAAAAGCGTCAACATCTGCATTCTCAAAAAGTGATTTAATACGGTAGCCTTTGTCTTCTACAGAATAAGCTATGATTTTAATAGTTGGTTGCAAGGCACGAACTTTTTGAATCAGTTCATCTCCGGTAGCAATTTCTGTTTTGCGATGATCTGTTTTAAATGAAAGATCACTAATTAATAAATCGTAGGGTTGGTTTTGATTGATTGAAGCACGGATCTTTAGAAACGCTTCATCGCAAAATTTTGAATGTTGAAAATCGAGAATATTTAAATCTTTTAAGACTTGTTGAATACCTAAATTCATTGCATCAAGATCTTCGGCTATTATTACTTTTTTAAACATAGGTTTTTATTTGGGCATTGTTATTTTTACTTTAAAACCTTTATCAGGTTCAGTATCAAAAGTAATAGTTCCTTTTGTGGCCAAAATACGGTTTTCCATATTTTGTAAACCATTTTTTATAATTTTATTTTTCTCGCATCCTTTTCCATTATCGGTATAGTCTATAAATATTTTTTGTGAACTGATGTCAAATTTTATAACTACTACTGAAGCCTCACTGTGTTTTTTCATATTTACCATTAATTCTTGTAGAACACGGTAAATTGCAACTTTTTTTATTTCTTCAATATCATCCCAATTGACTTTTTCTATATTGCTAATAATTACGTTTGTGTTGTCAGTATTGTAAGTTGACAGAATTTCTTTTAAGTTATTCAAATAATTTACTCCTGTATGAATATCATTATTTTCTCTTGAGATTCCTCGTACACGACCGTAAATGTCATCTAATTTTTGAACTAAGATTTCTTTTTTGTTTTCACGTTCTAATGATTGTGTTTGAGTAAATGTAATGGCATTAAAAACATCGTTTGCAAGCTCATCGTGGATGTCTTTTGCAATTCGGGTTTCAGTATTGTAAGCTATTTTTATTTTTTCAATTCGGTTTCTGTTATCATAAAGTTTTTTAGAATATGCCACTATAAATAAAATAATAATGAGACTAGTAAAAAATATTATTTTTTGGTTTTCAGCATCTTTAAGCGCTACTAAATTTTCAGCTTTTTCTAAACGAAGTTTTTGGTTTTCATCCTTTTCTTTTTTAGAGTCGTATTTAATTTTAGCAAACTTATTTTTATAGTTATTTCGAATTTTAATGATACTGTCGTTTAATTCAATATATCTTTTTGCATACTTGGTGCTTCCTCCGTTTAAATCATTCAAAATTAAAAATTGTAAAGCTCTTAATCTTTCATCTATACTATTGAGTTTTGTAGCAGTTTTATAAGCCTCTAAAGCATACTGATTGGATTTATTTGAATTTTCTAGTGCGTAATATTCTGCCAGGTGTAGATTACTTTCGATATTTCCATAAGAATCATCATTTTGAATTCTCATCATTAGACCTTCATTCATTAATAAAAGCCCTTTTTCAGTCATTCCTTTTTTAAAATAGGCATAACCTAAATTGTCTTTAAATCTGGCTTTATTTAATATTTCACCAACTATCTTTTTATTTAGAATAGATTCTAATATGTTGATTGCTTTATCATATTTTTTTTGTTTGATGTAAACGACTGCTGTATTATTTAGTGGTGGTAGTTTAGAGATAGAATCTGTACATTGTTTTATGGCTTCTTGATAATAATAAATGGCGTCGTCATAAATTGATAGCTCCTTGTCTGCTATGCCAAAAAGATTATTGACGGCAGCACTGTAAACGTCTTTTTGTTTGATATAAGGAAGTGCTTCAGTTAATGTTTCTTTGCTTCCGTAATAATCTCCATTGATTTGTTGGATAGAAGCCATTTTAATAAGAATGTATATTACGTTGGCTGTATCATTTAAAGTTTCATATGCTATTTTAGATTTGTTAAAGTTGTAGAACGCAACATTAAAATTTTTTCTTTCAAAGTTGAGTATCCCTTTTTCGCGAAAGCTTATGGCATCTTTTTTTAAAGGCTTTTTATTAGTAGTAATAAGGGTTTTTTCTTTACAGGAAAGAAAAAGAAGAAAAAGAAGAAAATAAAAAAACGGGGATCGCAGCATAAAACTTACTTTCCCCGAAATTAGTAATTAATTATAGATAAATAATTTAATCAGGTTTTATTTTGGTGGCGGTGGAGGTACTGTTATAGGAGCATCACCAGGACCATCAGCATAAGTTGGTGCGATTTCTTTTTTTGTCTGTGTTTCATATTCCTCAGCTGTGCAAGAAAATATAGTTGTAATAAATAGTGCAAATGCTCCCAATAAAAATAATTTTTTCATGATTTTATGAATTAAAAATAGATATAGGTATTGCTGTCCGGATTCTGTCCGGATCTTGTTTGACAATACCAAATGATTTTGGGAAGTGAAGTGCGTAGAACAGTAAGAAGTTATTTATACTTCCCGGATAAACCCCGTCTTACGGTTTTCCGCACTTATAATTGAACTAGTTTTGTACATTTGTTTTAACCTGCAGATTAAAACATTAACATGATTCTGAGGCAAAGTAACAACCATTATAAACCTGAATTGATAGGGAATTCCCGGAATTACTCATTGGTTTAAGTAATCCTAAATATTCCTAATAATTCCTGTAAAATCCTAGTAGCCTATGCCTAACAATACATTTGAAGACTATAAAATAGCTATTCAAGAAAAATATAAGATTGAAAAGGAAGGTGTTAATTTTAATTTTCTCAATCCTCCTTCACAAGCAAATCTTAGAAATCTATGTTGGGAAATATTCAAGTCAAATACAAATAATGACGACTTGAGTGTCTTTCATTCTTTTTTTGAATTTGAATTTGATCTCACAAAGAAGAACTATTTTAAAGAACAAAAAGATCGATTTAGACCTATCGGAAGTTTTTTAAAAGATGAAAAAATTCCTGCGAATCGATTTGCTGTTGAATTAGCGGCGATTTTAGTTGATTTTAATCCTAGACCTTATAGCAAGTTTAGGAAGATTGTTTTGCTTAAAGAAGAAATAGAGGTTTCTGATGAATTCGATTCATTAATTTTAGAGGAAGTAATGGAAAATGAAGAAAGCGAGAGAAAGGACGAAGATGCAAGTATTGTTGAAGATTTGCTAATTAATAAAAAAGATACTATTAAGTTTTCTGAAAAATTTCAAAGGAAATTAAAAGGAACTATAATGACCACAACGATTATTTTTTGTCTAATAGCTATTGTAATATATTTTGCATTCTTTAAAAAGGATTGTATGCAATGGGCAGGAGATTATTATGAAAAAGTAGATTGTATTCAGGAGATAAAAAGTTTAGATCTAAAACCTTATGATGAAATACAATTTGGACTAAAAAAGATTAATGTTTCTGATACGACAAGTTTTTTCAAATTAGGAGAACCTTGCATTTGGTATGGGAAGTCAGTTGATGGGAATTATGAATGTTTTAATATTCCAGGGCTACATCCTGAAACAGGAAAAACATTAAAGCCAATTACGCAGTATATTGTAGATAAATATTTATTGAAAAATAAAGAATAATAGAATGAATAGAAAAGCTTCAGATATACATTTAAAATATATCTGAAGCTTTAATTTAATTACGCAACTCTCAATCCAGTAGTTATAGCAAATCTATTCCATGAATTGATGGTAATAATAGCAAGGATAATTTCGGCTAAATACTTTTCATCAAATAGTCGGGCTGCATTTTGATAAACTTTTTCAGAAACATGATTGCTGATCAAAGTTACTTCTTCAGTTAAAGCCAAAATTGCTTTTTCTTCTTCTGTGTAAATATCAGCTTCACGCCAGGCACTGATTAAGTAGATGCGTTGCTCGGTTTCTCCATATTTCCTGGCATCTGCTGTGTGCATATTAATACAAAAAGCACAACCATTTATTTGAGAAGCACGGATTTTTATAAGTTCTTTATGTGTTGGAGTTAATGAGGTTTTCGCAATATAACCTTCTAAATTCATAAGCGCCTGATAAGCTTCGGGAGCAACTGTTGGGATAACGATTCTTGGTTCCATTTTACTTGTTTTTTAAAGTTGAAACAAAGGTCAGGGAATCATAAATTAAAAATCTTGAACTACTTCAAGAAATAAATTTTATACTTTTCCGGCTCTTATTTTACTCATAAATTCTGCAGAAAAATCAAGATAGGAGGCAAGCATGTATTGAGGAACACGCTGAAGGAATTCTGGATTCTGATTACTAAAATGTCGATACCTTTCTTCTGCTGACATTGTAAAGAGAAATTTAATACGCATTTGTGTTGCACCAAAGGTTTTTTGTGATACGATTTTAAAGTAACGTTCTAATTTCGGAATCTGAATTAATAAAGATTCAAGAATTGGTTTTTCTATTGCAATGACATCGGAATTTTCAATAGCCTGAATGTAAAAGTGTGATGGTGTATCGTTGTGGTAACTCAAATAATCAGTAATCCACCAGCTCTCAATTCCAAATTGAAGTGTTTGCTCTGTTCCTTTATTGTTAATAATATATTGTCTAAAACAGCCCTTCGTAATAAAATGCATAGCGTTACAGACTTGGCCTTCCTCTAAAATATGCTCTTTCTTTTTTATTTTAGAAATATTCAAAGATGATTCTAAAATAGTAATTTCTGATTGTTCTAAATTTACAAATTTCTGAATATGGTTTATAAGAACTGAATGCATGTGTCTAAGGTTTTATGCAAATATAATTATAATTCAAATTTTTGTAAAAACAAAAAGCCCGGTCTTTCGACTGGGCTTTTATATATAAGTAAGTAATCTAAATTGAGTTTATAAAACGTTTATTTTACTTTGTTAAGTATTGCTTTGAAAGCTTCTGGGTGATTCATTGCTAAATCTGCAAGAACTTTACGGTTCAATTCGATTCCGTTAGCTTTTACTTTACCCATGAATTGAGAATAAGAGATTCCTTCCAATCTGGCTCCAGCGTTGATACGTTGAATCCATAATGCACGGAAATTTCTTTTGTTTTGTTTTCTATCGCGGTAAGCGTAGCACATTGCTTTCTCTACTGCATTCTTAGCAACTGTCCAAACGTTTTTACGTCTACCAAAGAAACCTTTGGCTTGCTTCATTATTTTTTTTCTTCTTGCTCTTTTAGCAACTGAATTTACCGATCTTGGCATAATTTTAATGTGTTTTTGTAGCAGGCGTCCTGAATTGAATCAAAGGAACTTAAAGGCCATACTCCAAGGTTATTTTTAAATAATTTTTAACCTAAAGACTATTAGTCAAAAGTTTTTAAAGTCGAATGTCGAAAGTCTTTAAGACTTTTGATTTTACAACTTTAAGACTTAATTAAATAATTCTTAATTGTTGTTTGATGCTTTTCATATCTGTTTTGTGAACTAACGCTGAGTGTGTCAAAGCTAATTTACGTTTTTTAGATTTTTTAGTCAAGATGTGACTTTTAAAAGCATGCTTTCTTTTAATCTTTCCAGAACCAGTAACTTTAAAACGTTTCTTGGCGCTAGATTTTGTTTTCATTTTAGGCATTTTTCCTAGTATTTTAATTTATTCTTACTTACTTATATTTTTAAAAGCTTTAAGCTTTAGGCTTTAGGCTTTAGGCAAAAGTTTAAGTGAACTGGATGCCTAAGGCTTATTGCTTATTGCTTACAGCAAATAATTATTTCTTTTTCTTAGGAGCAATGAACATAATCATTCTCTTTCCTTCCAAAACGGGCATAGCTTCCACTTTACCATGTTCTTCTAAATCAGTAGCTAAGCGTAGTAATAAAATCTGCCCTTGATCTTTATAGATGATAGAACGACCTTTAAAGAATACAAATGCTTTTAATTTAGCACCTTCTTTAAGGAACTTCTCAGCATTCTTTCTTTTAAATTCGTAATCATGCTCATCTGTCTGAGGACCAAAACGAATCTCTTTTACTACAACTTGCGTTGACTTCGCCTTTAAAACCTTATCACGTTTCTTTTGTTCGTAAACAAATTTCTTGTAATCCATGATTTTACAAACCGGAGGTTCAGCGTTTGGTGAAATTTCAACCAAATCCAATTCAAACTGATCAGCAAGTTTTAATGCTTCTGCAAGTTTGAATACACCTGGCTCGATGTTTTCACCTACTAGTCTTACTTCTTGTACACCACGAATAAGATTGTTTATTCTGTGGGCATCCTTTTTTTCTACGCGAGGTTGGTAACCTCTGTTGCTTCTTATTGCTATGACTTTATAATTTAAGTTAAACTGTAAAAACTTTTAATGTCTTTTTTATTTCTTGGTCTACAATTGCGACAAATTCATCAATTGTAACTGTAATATTTCCTTTTCCTTCCTGACCGTGACGACGAATAGAAATTGTTCCGTTTTTCTCCTCTTCCTCACCTACAATAAGCATAAACGGTATTTTTTGCATTTCTGCATCTCTAATTTTCTTACCAATTGTCTCACTTCTGTTGTCAATTAGGGCGCGAATTTCGTGATTTTCTAGCAAATCTAAAACTTTTTTAGCATAAATTTCGTATTTCTCGCTCAAAGACAATATTATAGCCTGTTCCGGCATCAACCAAAGCGGGAAATTTCCTGCTGTATGCTCTAATAAAATTGCGATAAAACGTTCCATCGATCCAAAAGGAGCTCTGTGAATCATAACTGGTCGATGTAATTCATTATCAGCGCCTTTATAAGTCAATTCAAAACGTTCAGGCAAGTTATAATCCACCTGAATAGTTCCTAATTGCCATTGTCTTCCTAAAGCATCTTTTACCATAAAGTCAAGCTTCGGACCGTAAAATGCCGCTTCACCATATTCTACTACTGTATTCAATCCTTTGTCAGCTGCAGCATTGATAATTGCATTTTCAGCTTTTTCCCAGTTTTCATCAGAACCAATGTACTTTTCTCTGTTTTCCTGATCTCTTAACGAAATCTGAGCGGTAAAGTTTTCAAAACCTAACGAACCGAATACATAAAGTACAAGATCAATTACTTTTTTAAATTCTTCATCCAATTGTTCAGGAGTACAGAAAATATGCGCATCATCCTGAGTAAAACCTCTAACACGAGTCAAACCGTGCAATTCTCCAGATTGTTCATATCTATAAACAGTACCAAATTCAGCATAACGCTTTGGTAAATCTTTATACGACCAAGGTCTTACGTTATAAATCTCACAGTGATGAGGACAGTTCATTGGTTTCAATAAAAACTCCTCACCTTCGGCTGGAGTATTGATTGGCTGAAAACTATCAGCACCATATTTAGCATAGTGTCCAGAAGTAACATAAAGTTCTTTCTGTCCAATATGTGGAGTAACTACTTGCTCGTAACCCGCTTTCTTTTGTGCTTTCTTCAAAAACTGCTCTAAACGATCTCTAAGTGCAGCACCTTTTGGTAACCACAAAGGCAAGCCTTGTCCAACTTTTTGAGAGAAAGCAAATAATTCAAGTTCTTTACCTAGTTTACGATGATCGCGACGTTTTGCTTCTTCAAGAAGTAATAGGTATTCAGTCAAATCTTTTTGTTTAGGGAAAGAAGTTCCGTAAACACGAGTAAGCTGTTTGTTCTTTTCATCACCTCTCCAGTAAGCACCAGCTACGCTCATAATTTTTACAGCCTTGATAATTCCGGTATTCGGAATATGTCCACCACGACATAAATCAGTAAAAGTAGCATGATCACAAAAAGTAATCGTTCCGTCTTCAAGATTAGAAATCAATTCTGTTTTGTAAACGTTATCTTTATACATCTCCAATGCTTCTGCTTTTGTAACAGGACGCATTTTAAATTCATGTTTCTCTCGGGAAATTTCTAAAATACGATCTTCAATCTTTTTAAAGTCAGTTTCAGTAATTTTATCGCCTTCAAAATCTACGTCATAGTAAAAACCATTTGCAATCGCAGGTCCAAGAGTTAACTTAGCGCCTGGATAAAGCTCTTCAATAACCTGAGCCATCACGTGTGAAGTCGAATGCCAGAAAGCTTTCTTTCCTGCATCGTCATTCCAAGTATATAAAACAAGACTACCGTCGGTGGTCAATGGAGTTTCGGTTTCTATAGTTGTACCATTAAAGGCTGCAGAAATCACGTTTCTTGCAAATCCTTCACTAATGCTTTTAGCAACCTCCATCGGAGTTACGCCTGAAGCGAACTCTCTAATCGACCCATCGGGTAAAGTAATCTTAATCATTATTTATAATTTTGTGAATGCAAATATAATGCATTAGTAAAATACATACAACTTGTTAGATGCAATTAAATTAATTTGATTCTCTTCAATATTATCTGGTTTTCTAATAAGAAAATAAATAATTAAATTCATAAGTATTTTGTGAAGTTTTTAATGATTTTTTGCAGATTTTTTTAATAGTAATGTCTTGCCATAAATTTGTTAATTATGTTCACTTTGGATACTTGACGATAGTTTACTTTTATTTATTTTTATAACAATATCTTGTTTTTTTGTTTTTTTAATTTGTAAGTTTACTCTTTGTAACAACTTGTTAAACAAACAATTTTCAATATGAAAATAAAACTACTTACTTTATTGATCTTTCTAATGAACTTTAGTTTATGGTCGCAAAAAAAATCTGAGGCTGATTTTGAAATTTCAGTAAACGGAAATAAAATAGTAACGACATCAAATTTTAAACAACAGTTTAAAGAGAAAAAAACCACAGGGAAGCGGATTCCTAAAGTGGAATATACTTTGTTGCAATTTACCAGAATACCCTCGGTTGATGAACAGCAAAAGTTGAAATCGCAAGGAATAACTCTACTTAGTTATTTGTCAAATAATGCTTACTATGCCAGGATTTCTTCTGAATTTTATAATAAAAGCGCTGCATCCGAGAATATTAGATCATTGATTACAATCGATCCTAAATATAAATTAGATCCAATGATTGTTGATAATGCCATTCCGGATTATGCTAAAGACGGGGATGTAGTAAAGGTTGTTGTCAGCTACTTTAAAGGAGTTGATAGTAAAATTATTGAACATGATTTAGAAAGTTTATTCCTGAAAAATATTCAAAACGATGTGAATTTTAGCGAAATTTACCTGCAGGCAAGTACAGATAAATTTGAGGAAATAGCAAAATTTAATTGGGTACAGAATATTGAATTAGTTCCTGCACCGGTTGAAACCGATAATAAACCTGGAGTGACTTCTCATAAGGCGAATGTTTTAGGATCTGCAATTCCGGGATTAGGTTATGGTCTAACAGGAAAAGGTGTTAAGGTTGGGGTTTGGGATGGAAATCTTGAGCCACATAAAGATCATACCGGAAGAGTTATAAACAGAGAATATGAATCAAGTTCTTCTCATGGTGATCACGTGGCAGGAACTATAGGCGGGGCAGGTTTGTTAGATCCAAAAGCAAAAGGAATGGCTCCTGAAGTGCAAATGTTTGGATGGAATTTTAATGTACAATTAAATAATTTAACGGTTCAACAAGAAAGATTAAAAGCTGCAAGTGAAGACGGAATTGAACTTACTTCAAATTCTTATGGAGTAAATCTTACTTCAGGGTTTAACGTTGGAAGATATAATGCTGGAGATCGTGGAGATGACAATGCTACCATTCTTTTTCCTTATCTTTTAAATGTCTATTCAAATGGAAATGCTCAGGCAACATATTCGGGAGGATTTAATACATCTACAAAAAATTCAAAAAACTCGTTGCACGTGGCTGCCAATAATCCTGATGATTTAATTAGTAGTTACAGCAGTTTTGGACCAACAATCGACGGACGCTTAGTGCCACAAATCGCAGCAGTTGGTTCAGGTGTGTATTCGCTGGATTATAGCAATTCATATCAGGTAATGAGCGGAACTTCAATGGCAACACCTGGAACAACAGGTACATTGGTTTTACTGTATGAAAGATACAAAAACATTTATGGAGAAAAACCATTAGCTTCTTTAATGAAAGCTTTGGTTACCAATACAGCCAAAGACGCTGGAAATCCGGGGCCGGATTATAAGTATGGTTTCGGAAACCTGAATGGATTACGTGCAGTTAAAGTATTAGACAATAAAATGTTTTATACAGCAGAAGTTGCTAATCAGGCTATTCACGAAAAAGATATTGTTGTTCCTGCCGGATTAGTTACATTAAAAGTATTGCTTGCGTATTCTGACATCGAAGGTACGCCAGGTGCCAGATCGGTTCAGATAAATGACTTGGATATGAAAATTGAAAAAGATGGTTTAACAACCTTACCATGGGTTTTAAATCCTGCAACTCCAAATGCAAATGCAGCAAGAGGAGTCGATAACTTGAATAATATCGAACAGATAACGTTAGATAATCCTGCTCCCGGGACATATAAAATTATTGTTACAGGAACACGTGTCCCTCTTAATACACAACAGTTTTCAGTTGTTTACGATTATGTGGCTCCGGAATTAATTTTGACATATCCTGTTGGTGGAGAAAAATTCAACACAGAAACCACAGAATATATTCGTTGGGATTATGAAGGGGAGACAAAACCTTTTACTCTTGAATATTCAGTTGATGGAGGAGCGACATATCAATTAATAGCAAAAGATATTCCATCAGCGGCAAGAAATTTTGCTTGGAAAGTTCCTGCCGGAATAATTGCTAATGCTAAAATAAGAATCATTGCAGGATCGAAAGTAGACGTATCAAAAGAGGTTTTTAATATCATCAAAGAACCTGAAAATTTGATAATTGCACCTTCAGCTTGTGGAACATCTTCTTATCAAATGGATTGGGATGCAATTCCTGGTTCAAAATATGAAGTATTAAAAATGAATGGTTATAAGTTTGATCTTGTAGCAACAGTTACAAGTCCAACCTACACTTTTGCCAGTATTACTCCCGGAGAGGATAACTGGTTTTCTGTTCGTGCTGTTGATATAGCGACCGGAATTGTTTCTGAAAGAGTTAGAGCAGTAAATGTAGAACCAGTTTCACAACCGGTTTTAAGCGCAGTAAATTTACCTTTTATTGAAGATTTCAATTCAAGAAAAGCATCTAACTACGTGTTTTCAACAGGATCAACAGGATTAGTAAAATACGAATATATTGATTCTCAACGATTAGATGCAGCAAAAATGGCAGGATCAGGAACTCCATCTGCTTCGTCATGGGTAGCAAGTACAATTGCAAATGCATTTGCGAATAATCCTGATTATATTAAAAAGTTATCGTTTTGTGATATCGATGCTGCAACACTTACAGGAAAAGCACTTCGTCTTAAGTTCAATTTACTTTGGAGCAGTGTAGGAGCAGCAAACAAAAACTTCTTCAGACTTGTAGTAAACGGAACTCCGGTTGCAAGCACACAAAATGTAACCGTTTATGGTGGTGCAGCTTTATCAGGAGATACAGAATTATTGTATGATTTATCTGCGTATGCAGGAACTATATTTAGTGTAGCCTTTGAATCAGTTATAGATAATGATGTTATTGTGGTTAGCAATGAAAATGTTTACAGTGCAGTTTATATTGACAATGTAAATATATTTGAAGCAACAACAACAGATCTTCAATTATCATCATTAGTTACTAATGTAGCATATACTAATGCTGAGACAGTTAAAATTAAAATTTATAATCATTCACCAGCTGCGGTAAGCAATGTACCAGTTTCATATAAAATTAATAACGGTGCTGAAGTAGTAGAAACAATCTTGGGTCCAATTGCTCCATTAAGCGAAGCATCTTATGATTTCATTCAAAAAGCAGACTTTTCGACTGAAGGTATTTTTACAGTAACAGCAAGTGTAAATTTCCCTACAGATGCAGTTGTTGAAAATAATGCATTAAGCAAACAGGTTTTCAATGTAGGTTCAGATATTTTAATGGGATCAAGAGCCAGTTTAACAACTTGTTCGGCAGCCTTTACAGACGCAGGCTCTCGTTACGGTAATTATGGCGATCAGCTTACTCAGACTTTAACTTTTGTACCTGCAACTACAGGCAGCAGTATTAAAGTTGACTTTAGCGAGTTTGATTTAGAAGTAAATTATGATTTTTTATACGTTTATAACGGTCCAAATACTTCGTCACCTTTGCTAGGATCATTTACGGGAAATACATTGCCACAATCGTTAAAATCTACAGCAACAAATGGAGAATTAACCTTTAGATTTGTTTCTGATCAGAGTGAAAATACACCAGGATGGATTGCAGCTATTACATGTGTTCCAAAAGTAACAATTAATGATGTGACAATTGCTTCAATAGTTTCTCCGGAAGTTTTAGGTAAGAAATCTAATGCACATGATATTGCAATTAGAGTTACAAACTTAGGTACAAATACATTAATAGATTTTCCGGTATTTTATCAGGTAGATAATGGAGCTAAGGTAATAGAACTAGTTCCTTCTATTGCTGCTTATGCTACAGTAAATTATACTTTTACGACTAAAGCAGATTTGTCAGCCGCTAACGCAGAGTATCTAATTACGAGCGGAGTAGATATAGCAGATGATAACGCAAGTAACGATATTCGTAAAAAAACAGTTTATAATAAAAATGATTTACCAACGCATACTAATACAGATGGATATGCAATTTCTAAATTAAAATGGGATAATGTTGTGAATACATCAGGAACAACAGCTTATTCGGATTTTAAATCAGTTAAAATTCCGGTTTATGCAGGATTTACATATCAGCCAGAAGTAACAATTACAAAACCTGAAGCACCAATAAGCAGAGATCAGGTAGCTAATCTTGGGGTATTTACTATAATTGTTATTGATTTAAATGGCGATGGAAACTTAACAGATGAGTTTTATGCAGGAACCTTTTGGGTAAACACATTGCAGACATCTGCATCGCCAGCAATTCCTTCAACAACGAGTACGCATTATTTTAGAAATAATTTTACACTTGTAGGAGGTCTTACAATTCCGGCAGGAACAACAGCAGGTGAAAAACAAATGCGGGTGATACACATGTTCCGTTCATCACAAGAATATTTCAATGTAAATTTAGGACCAACATTTGATGGATTAAACAGTTCCAGAGAAGATTTTGAGATAGAAGAATATACAATCAACGTATTGCCGTACACAGAAGCAAATGCAAGTGTAGAAAGAATTTCAGCGCCAGTTAAGCCAGGAAAAGCCCCGGTAAATTTAACTGCAGTAATACGCAATTTATCTAATGTTGCAATTTCTAATTTCCTGGTAGCTTACAAAATTAATGGAGGTACTGAAGTTGTAGGGACATTTACAGCTTCTATCCCTGCAGGTTCAGTTGCTAATTATACATTCCCGACAAAAGCTAATTTAAGTACACCTGGAGATTATACATTAGAAGTTTATACTAAGTTAGCAGGTGACACAGATCCAGATAATGATTCGAAATCAGTTGTTATTTCGCACGTTCCGGATTATGCAACCAATGTTGCAGGAACCTTTGATGGAATAAATGATTTTATTAAAACAGATATTACACCAGCTTTAAATCTGACAAACAATTATACTTTTGAAGCTTGGGTTAACCAAAAAGCGCCAACAGTATACGGAAGACTTTTAGATAAAAGTACAGCGTTAGTATTTATTCATAACGACAGTAACTTATCTATCTATAAAGAAAATAGTTTAGTAGTTTCAATAACTACTGCTGCAGGTTCTTATGTAATCAATACAGCTGCAAATTCTATTAAACAAAAAACCTGGCATCATATCGCTTATACAGTGAGTGCTGCTAATATTTATAAAGTTTACATTGATGGAGTAGAAGTGGCTTACACAAGTACAGGTACAGCAGGAGCAGCTAGTTCAAATGCATCAGCTGCAGCATATATCGGTAACAATGCAGGTTTAGCACGTGGTCTGAATGGAAATATAGATGAAGTTCGTATCTGGGCAGGCGTTCGTAGCCAGGCAACACTTAATGCTACTGCTACCACAAGATATATTGGAAACGAACCGGGATTATTAGCTTATTATCCTTTTTCAGAAGGAAACAAGCAATTTGTTTTCGATCGTACATTGAGTGATAATACAGCCATAGTAACAAATGCCGATACAGAAGGTTTAGGAGAAGGTAAATTCTGGAACGTTCCGGTTCTAATGCAGACCTTAGAATTTGCAGATCAGTTATCATCATCTTACGATGCAGTAACCAAAACATATACAGTGGTGTTAAATGATGGTGTTGATATTACTAATACAGTTGCTAACTTCTCTTTAGGAATGAATAGTTTTGCAACAATTAATGGTGTTCAACAAGTAAGTGGCTTAACCTCAAATGACTATACAAATCTGGTTACCTTTACAGTACATGGTGTTGGTTTTAATGCAGGAATAATAGAGACTTATACTATTAAACTAATGACAGGTTTAAATAGTGATAGTGAATTGCTTTCATACGATTTTAAAATTGGTACAAATGCGGTTTTGTCTCAGGAAATTAATACGGATATTGTAGGCAGTAATGTTACTAAAACAGTGCCATTTGGAGTTGATGTTACCAGTTTAATTGCAGATTTTGTAGTATCACCAGGAGCTTCACTCTATGTAGATGGAGTGTTACAATTGAACTCCCGAACTGTTGCTGCTAATTATACGAATAGTTTTGTAGTTAAAGTAATTTCAGAAAACAAGCTTTCAGAAACAAACTATGTTGTTACATTAAATGCCAAAAATGCTGAAGCTAATATTATTGATTATGCAGTGCAACATCAGGTTGGATCGAGTATTATAGATCCATTGGCAAAAACAATAAAGGTTTTGGTTAATAATAATGCAGCATTAAATGAATTAACACCAACTTTTCAATTATCTGATTTTGCAATACTGCGAATCGGAACGTATCTTCAAAATAGCGGTATAACAAAATTAAATTACGATTTACCTTTAGTTTATAATGTAACAGCGCAAAATGGAATGGTAGAAAATTGGACAGTGTCAATAGAATATGTTAAACCAACAATTACATTATTGGGCGATGCTGTAATTTCTTTAGATAAAGGATGTATATATACAGATCCGGGGTTTGAAGCTAGAGATAACTTAGATATAAATATATCTTCAGATGTTTTGGTGTCTGGTACAGTAGATGTAAATACTCCGGGAGTTTATTTGGTAACTTATACGGTAAAAGATGTAAAGGATAATGAAGTATCAATAACACGTACAATTAATATTTCTGCTTCAACATGTACCTTAGGCTTGCCAACAAATACAATTGCTGGATTTACAATTTATCCAAATCCCGTAAACAACGTTAAATTATATGTTGAAACAGATTCTGCTGCACTTAAAAATATTAAAATTTCAGATATGTCAGGAAAAAAAGTATTTTCTCTAATTACAAAAGACAAAGAATTGAATTTATCAGGCTTTCCTTCTGGAGTATATATAGTAAAGGTGGAACAAGATGGCAAAACAGCTACGGAAAAACTTATCATTAAGTAATAAAATAGTGTTACCTAAATTTAGTGAGTAATATTAAAATTAAACCCGACAGTTTTAAAACTTGTCGGGTTTGTTTTTATACATATATATAAGGAGTAAATGTATTATTATAAATAGTTACTCAAAAATTGAATCATTTTGAATTCGAGATTTCACAATTGGAATTTTCAGGAGCTTAATCCCGCTATTCGTTTCAATCTTTTGCGCCGAACCCCGGCGCAAAAGGATTTTCACTTCTATCGGGGCTAGGGGAACTGTTTTCAAAGCAAACATTTACTTATATATAGTATAAAGAATTACTTTAAGCATTGAAAGTGTAAAATGATTTTTTTTGACGCATCACCTTCCTATTAAAAAAACAAAAAGACCTTCTGAGCCATGAAATCTCTTTAAAAACCCACTTAAAGCATATTTTGCAGAGTTGATGTAAAAGAATGCTTTGTGCTGTCAAGTCTGCAAAACCGGCTTGTTTGAGGATATGTAAATTAGAACAAGTATAGCTCACTACAGAAATTTCCTAAAAAAGCAAAAAAGAATAAAACTGTAAGTTTACTGTTATGAGTGAGTTAAGAAAAAGAATTAAAAAAGGTTGAAATTTTATAATAAAAAGTCTTGTAAATGTAAATAGAAGTGTTACTTTTGCACCCGCAACAGCGATAGACGTTCACTGAAATACTGACAAGCAAACGAATTTAAACTGAAAAAATATTTTCAAAAAAAGATTCCAAAAAGCTTGTGAGATTTGAAAACGGATGTTACATTTGCACCCCGCAAAACAACGGAAGTTCATTGAAAGATTGGTAAGGTTTGAGAAGAAAAAGGGAACGAAAAATTTTCCAAAAAAACTTCAAAAAACATTTGCCAGTTAGAAATAAGTTTTCTACTTTTGCACCCGCTTTGAGAAACAAGCGAAAGAAAAAGAAATACACGTTCGTAGACATATTGAATTGACAGCCGCTTTAACAGAGATGTTAGGGCAAAAGAATAAAGAGTAAGATAATCGAGAGATTGAAAAGAACCGATAGAGACTGATTCGAATAATAATTAGTTTGAAGCAATTCAAACGCACAATATACGATGAAGAGTTTGATCCTGGCTCAGGATGAACGCTAGCGGCAGGCTTAACACATGCAAGTCGAGGGGTATAAGTCTTCGGATTTAGAGACCGGCGCACGGGTGCGTAACGCGTATGCAATCTACCTTTTACAGAGGGATAGCCCAGAGAAATTTGGATTAATACCTCATAGTATTATGAAATGGCATCATTTTATAATTAAAGTCACAACGGTAAAAGATGAGCATGCGTCCCATTAGCTAGTTGGTAAG
>Ga0247809_1000029_pt1 | contig 114360 bp, 107 predicted proteins | sample UWRJL104311B1_FD_180951 | JGI IMG/M metagenome (GOLD analysis project Ga0247809, IMG submission 180951) | Plant litter microbial communities from Arlington Agricultural Research Station in Wisconsin, United States - UWRJ-L104-311B-1 | ecosystem: Environmental > Terrestrial > Plant litter >... | reverse complement strand
CGGATAGATTTTGGTGTAACTTCCACATACTCATCTTTTTGAATGTATTCTAAAGCTTCTTCAAGAGAGAAAATGATTGGCGGGATGATTCTCGCTTTTTCATCGTTTCCAGAAGAACGAACGTTAGATTGTTTTTTCTCTTTTGTTACGTTAACACACATGTCATCGCCACGAGAGTTTTCGCCAATTACTTGACCTTCATAGATTTCAGCATTTGGTTCAACGAAAAACTTACCACGATCTTGCAATTTATCGATAGAATATGGAATCGCTTTTCCTTTTTCCATAGAGATTAATGAACCTTTGTTACGTCCAGCAATTTCGCCTTTGTAAGGTTCGTATCCAATGAAACGGTGTGCCATAATAGCTTCACCAGCAGTTGCAGTCAATAGTTGATTACGCAATCCGATGATTCCACGAGATGGAATGTTGAATTTAACGATCATACGCTCTCCTTTGGTTTCCATAGAAAGCATTTCACCTTTACGCATCGTAACGAATTCAACAGCTCTACCTGAAAGAGATTCTGGTAAATCGATTGTCAATTCTTCAATTGGCTCACATTTTTGACCGTCAATTTCTTTGATAATTACTTGTGGCTGACCGATTTGCAATTCATATCCTTCTCTTCTCATTGTTTCAATAAGAACAGATAAGTGAAGTACACCACGACCAAAAACCATAAATTTATCAGCAGAATCAGTTTCACCTAACTTCATCGCTAAGTTTTTCTCTAATTCTTTTGTAAGTCTTTCTCTGATGTGACGTGAAGTTACAAATTTTCCTTCTTTACCAAAGAAAGGTGAATCGTTGATTGTGAACAACATACTCATTGTTGGCTCATCAATTGCAATTGTTTGCAAACCTTCTGGGTTTTCAAAATCAGCGATAGTATCTCCAATTTCAAAACCTTCAACACCAATGATTGCACAGATATCTCCAGCAATTACTTGTGAAACTTTTTTACGTCCAAGTCCTTCAAATGTGTGAAGTTCTTTGATACGTGATTTTACTACAGTACCGTCTCTTTTTACCAAAGAGATTGGCATTCCTTCGTTAAGAACTCCTCTTTCAAGACGACCGATTGCGATACGACCTGTAAAAGCTGAGAAATCTAAAGATGTAATCAACATTTGTGGCGTTCCTTCACCAACATTTGGAGCTGGAACATTTTTGATTACCATATCTAATAATGGCTCGATATTGTCAGTTTGGTTTCTCCAATCGTCTGACATCCAGTTATTTTTTGCAGAACCGTAAACAGTTGGGAAATCCAATTGCTCTTCAGTTGCTCCAAGTTCAAACATCAAGTCAAAAACTTTTTCGTGAACTTCTTCTGGCGTACAGTTTTCTTTATCTACTTTATTGATTACAACGCAAGGTTTCAAACCAAGATCCAACGCTTTTTGCAAAACGAAACGAGTCTGTGGCATTGGTCCTTCAAAAGCATCTACCAAAAGGCAAACACCATCGGCCATGTTCAATACACGTTCTACTTCTCCACCGAAATCCGCGTGACCAGGAGTATCGATAATGTTGATTTTTGTTCCTTTATAAACTACAGATACGTTTTTTGAAGTAATTGTAATACCTCTTTCACGCTCTAAATCGTTGTTGTCAAGAATTAAGTCTCCCGTGTTTTCGTTGTCACGGAAAAGTTGACAATGGTACATAATTTTATCAACCAAAGTAGTTTTACCGTGATCGACGTGGGCAATAATTGCAATGTTTCTGATAGATTCCATTCGATTTTTTTAGAAGCTGCAAATGTACACTTTATTTTGATATAAAAAATGTTTTTTCTGAAGGACTTAACTTATTCATAATAAGGAAGTAACTTATCAATTTGATTTTAATCAAAAGCTGTGCATTTTGAAGAAAAAATGTCGTGCCACTTCCGAATGTTTTGCTATATTTGTTAAGCCCAAATCTAAAAAACCCCCATGAACTTAATTGACTGCCCGTTTATTGACGACAGTATGGATGCTGTTGTGCATAAAAAAAAATCCAGTCTTACTAAAATTACACTTGTTTACTGCAATGTCAGAAAGCATTTGACGCATTTGTTATTCCTACATAACACTATCTTTTATTTTAACCCAATCTGCATAAAAATAGATTAAATGACTTTTCAAAAAGAAGGCATACGCTTTTTCATTGCCGGTGATAATCATGAAATTCTGAAGCAGCTTCAGGAATATATAGAGGAAGAATTTTCTATTCCTCAGGTTCTTGTTTTTGGGTTAGACAAAATAAATTCTTTTGCAGATGAAGAAAAATCGGATATTCTTATTATTGATTTCCAAACAAATAACCTTTTAAATGCTGACCTTCAAGAAATCGTAAAAATTTCTAAAGTTCCAATAATTGCTATAACATCAAATAAAGAAATAGGCGAAAAACTGCTTGATTTTGGCATTTCAGATTATATCGAGACAAAAAGTCTTACTGCGTCTCTACTTTCTAAAAGCATCAGTTTAAGCATCAAGCAAAACTTAATTTCCGAAAAATTAAAAGAATGTGAAGAAAGATATGACAACCTCTTTCACTTAAGTCCAAATCCAAAATTTATATACGATACTGAAAGCCTTCTTTTTTTAGATGTAAATAAAATTGCTGAAGAAAAATATGGCTATTCGCGTGATGAATTATTGAAAATGAAAGTCACTGAGCTTCTTGCCTCAGTTGATTATAGCAATGCGATGCTGAAAATTCAAAAAGTAAAAGAAGAAGCTACTTTTTCAGAATCATTTTTGAAAAGCGTTAATAAAGCTGGAAACATTATTGATATAATTACGCAGAGTAATGCATTGATTTACAATAATAAAAAAGCAAGAATTGTACTCGCCACTGATGTAACCGAAAAACTTCAAACCAAAAAAGACAATGAGCTCGCTGAAGAACGCTTTCGAGCTTTGGTTCAAGATGGTTCAGAATTGATTTCAATTTTAAATTCAGAAGGTGTTTTTACTTATATAAGTCCGAATATTGAAAGCAATTATGGACTTAATCCCCAAGATTATATAGGAATAAATGCATTTGAGCGTCTTCATCCGGATGATGCTACTTTATTTTATACAGAATTTTCAAAACTTAAAAGCGAGAAACGTATTGCCACAAAGCCTTTTAGATATATTGAAATAGATGGAAATTGGCGATGGTTAGAAGCCAATATTGTTGACATGACTGATAATCCAGCTGTAAACGGAATCGTGCTTAACGCTCGTGATGTTACAGAAAGGATTGAAAATGAGATGAGAATCCAAGAAAGCAATCTAAGATATGAAGCCGTTGCAGAAGCGACCAGTGATGCGATTTATGAATTTGATGCAAAAACAAAAGAAATTTATATTGCCGGTTCTAATTACGGAAAAATTTTCGGCTTTGATTTTAAAGATCAAACTATAGATGTCGCTTTTTGGGCTTCAAGGCTTCATCCCGATGAGAAAGATTGGGTTAGCGCACAAATTGCCTCTATAAAACCAGATTCTCCAGAGAAACATTATGAAATTGAATACCGTTTCAGAAAACAAGATGATACTTATGCCCAAGTTTTAGATCGGTTTTCTATAGTTTGGAAAAATGGAGAACAGTCAAAAAAAATTGGTGCGCTTCAAGATATTACTACAAAAAAATTCCAAGAAACCATATTGGCATTTGAGAAAGATATTTACAAATTAAATGCTTCACCGAGAGCTACTTTAAAAAGTGTTCTTGACAAAGCAATAGAATTTCTTGAAAATGCAATTCCTGGCGCAATGTGTTATATTGGCGAATTCAGAAGAAATAAACTTTTGCATCTTGCCGGAGATTCATTGCCAAATGCTTATTTAAATTCCCTTAAAAAAATGGGAATTGAAAGCGATGCGGTAATTTTTCCGAATGAAAACACCTTTATTTCTGATTTGGAAAATGCTCCGATCTGGAAAAAATATTCTTCCATCTCAACAGCTTATGCTATGAAATCCTGCTGGACGATTCCGATAAGAAAAACAGATGGAATAACGATTGCCGCTTTTGTTGTACACTTTAAGCAATGCAAGGAAGCTGATGTCAACGAAACTTATATATTGGAAAGAGTCGCCAGTTTAGCCGGAGTCCTTATTGAAAACAGAAGGTCTGGCGAGGAATTAAAACAGGCGATTGACAGATATGAAATTGTTGCTAAAGCAACTAGCGACACTATTTGGGATTGGAAAATTCAGGAAGACCATTTTACATGGAATAAAGGAATTCGTGAAATGTTTGGCTATAAAAAGAATGAAGTCGAAAACAATTCAAAATGGTGGTTTGACAGAATACATCCAGAAGACAGCATCAGAGTTTCAGTGAAATTGTATAATTTTTTAGAAAAAAAATTAAAAAATTGGCAAGATGAATATCGATTTAGATGTGCCGATGGATCCTATAAATTTGTTCTTGACCGAGGATTTCTTATTAAGGATGAAAATGAGAAATCCATTAGAATGATTGCTTCCATGCAAGATATCACAAAACAAAAAGAGGAAGAACAGCGACTAAAACTATTGGAAACAGTGATAACTCATGCAAAAGATGCAGTTGTCATTACTGATATTGAAATTACCGACAAACATCCATTGCCAAAAATTGTTTTTGCAAATCAGGCTTTTTCAGAAATGTCTGGCTATAGTTTATCTGAAATAATTGGCAAATCGTCTGCCATTTTTCATGGACCGAATTCAGATAAAAACGAGTATGCAAAATTAGTCGCCGCTTTGAAAGATAAAAAAGAAACTGTCATTGAAACTATTCGCTACAAAAAAAATAAGGACGAATATTGGGTGAACTTTTCAATGATTCCTGTTGCAGATAAAAATGGAGAATTTTCGCACTGGATTTCTATCCAAAAAGATATTACAGAACAGAAAAAGCAGGAAAAAGAAAAAGAACAACTTATCAGAGAATTGACGCAGAACAATAAAGATTTGAAGCAATTTTCATATATAATTTCACATAATTTAAGAGCGCCACTTTCAAATTTAACCGGACTTTTGAATCTTATTGAAGATATTCCTATTGAAAATGAAGAATTACAATTAATTTTGAATGGTTTTAAAAAGTCTACCTATCTTTTAAATGAAACCATAAATGATTTGGTAAAAGTGGTTATCATCAAAGATAATCCGTCTGTAACTAAAGAAAATGTGAAAATAAATGAGGTTTTTGAAAGTGTATTCATGCAGCTAAATTATCTTTTTGATCTTCATGAACCAATTTTAAAAATAAATTTAGAGAAAGATATATTGCCAGATATTAATAAATCTTATCTGGAAAGCATCATGCTCAACTTGCTTACAAATTCGATAAAATATAGAAATCCTGAAAATAAGTTGCGAATATCAATAACTACTAAAGAAAAAGAAAATAAAACCCTACTAATATTTGAGGATAATGGAATTGGAATTGATTTAGAAAGAAATAAAAATAAAATTTTCGGACTCTACCAAAGATTTCATAATTATCCTGACAGCAAAGGCCTTGGATTATATTTAGTAAAATCTCAAGTTGAAACTATGGGAGGAACTATTAATGTTCAAAGTCGCGTAAACAAAGGCACCAAATTTACTATAACCTTCAACACTAATCGAAATGATAAATAAAATATTTTGCGTGGATGACGATCCAATAACGCTTATGCTCTATAAGATGGTAATTTCAAAGGCCACTTTAGCGGAAACTATAATTACAGCAAAAAACGGCCAAGAAGCCTTGGATTATTATGATGATCTAGCCGAGGGAGAAACTTCGCCTGAACTAATGTTTTTAGACCTTAATATGCCTATTATGGGAGGCTGGGAATTTCTTGATAATTTTACTCAAGAAAAATATAACCGATTTAACCATACCACAAAAATCATAGTTTTGTCATCGACTATTGATCCTAAAGATATTGAAATGGTAAAAAAATATCCTATAATCATGGATTTTATTTCAAAACCCATCACTAAAGAAATGCTAGAAGAATTAAAGAAACGCCTTTGAAAGAAGGCGTAAAACAAAAAGCCCCGCTAAATAGCGGGGCTTTTTTTATAACAGTAATTTCTGATTAGTTAAGAGCAGAAACGTGTTTAGTCAATTTAGATTTCAAATTAGAAGCTTTATTGCTGTGAATAATGTTCTTTTTAGCTAATTTGTCAATCATAGAGATAACGCCAGATAATTTTGCAGCAGCATCAGATTTTTCAGTCGCAAGACGTAAAGCTTTGATAGCATTACGAGTTGTTTTGTGCTGGTATTTGTTTAATACTCTTCTCTTTTCGTTACTTCTGATTCTTTTTAGGGCTGATTTATGATTTGCCATTTTGTTTTTTAATTTTAGATGTAATTATTATAAATACTAGTTAAAAAAGAAAAACCTCCCACATTCGCCTAGGCGAACACTTTGGTTTTAACTAATAAAATAAAAACCGAGACACCAGCCTTTATTTTATAAAACTAATTTACAACTAATTTAGTAGCCCGTAGCGGAATCGAACCGCTCTTACATGGATGAAAACCATGCGTCCTAACCGATAGACGAACGGGCCATTTTCCTTTTTATAGTTAAGGAGAACTTATGCGCTTGAAAAAAGTAGTAGCCCGTAGCGGAATCGAACCGCTCTTACATGGATGAAAACCATGCGTCCTAACCGATAGACGAACGGGCCTTGCTTCTCTAATGCGGATGCAAAAATACAACTATTTTTTATTTGCGCAATAGCTACCTTAAAAAAATTTAATTTTTTTTTATTTTTTTTAATACGCCTTAGCAAAAAGCACTCTTCCAGTAGATGGTTTCCCAGTAAATACACAGCTTCCAACCTCATCTACTCTATCTAAAGCAATGCATCTGATTGTTGCTTTTGTGAGGTCTTTGATCTTTTCTTCTGTTGCTGCAGTTCCATCCCAATGGGCCGAAATAAAACCTCCTTTGTTCTCTAAAACATCTTTAAATTCTTCAAAATCATTTACTTCCGTGATGTGAGTATCTCTATAATTTAATGCCTTATTAAACAAATCTTCTTGGATTTTTTCTAGCAAATCATTTACATAATTTACGATTCCGTCCTTCAAAACTACTTCTTTTGTCAAAGTATCTCTTCGGGCAACCTCAAAAGTTCCGTTTTCTAAATCTTTTGGACCAACAGCAATTCTTACCGGAACTCCTTTCAATTCCCATTCCGCAAACTTAAATCCTGGCTTTTGAGTTGTTCTGTCGTCAAATTTAACTGAGATTCTTAATTTCTTGAATTGCGTAACTAAAGTATGAGCCACTTCTGAAATCGCAGCGAATTCTTCATCTGTTTTATAGATAGGAACAATTACGATTTGAATCGGAGCTAAGTTTGGAGGCAAAACCAATCCGTTGTCATCAGAATGCGTCATAACCAAAGCACCCATCAAACGCGTTGAAACTCCCCAAGAAGTTCCCCAAACGTATTCTTGTTTTCCTTCCGCGTTAGCAAATTTTACGTCAAATGCCTTAGCAAAGTTTTGTCCTAAGAAATGCGAAGTTCCTGCCTGAAGCGCTTTTCCATCTTGCATCAAAGCTTCGATACAATAAGTTTCATCCGCGCCAGCGAAACGTTCTGTTTCTGTTTTCAATCCTTTTATAACCGGAATCGCCATAAAATTTTGTGCAAAATCAGCATACACATTCATCATTTGTTCTGATTCTGCAATGGCTTCTGCTTTTGTAGCATGTGCCGTATGGCCTTCCTGCCACAAAAACTCTGCAGTTCTTAAAAATAAACGCGTTCTCATTTCCCAGCGAACCACGTTTGCCCATTGGTTGATCAGCAAAGGCAAATCTCTGTAAGATTGCACCCATCCTTTATAAGTTGACCAAATAATTGCCTCGCTTGTTGGACGAACGATTAATTCTTCCTCTAATTTGGCATTTGGATCCACCATTAATTTTCCAGGTTTATCCGGATCATTTTTTAATCTATAATGTGTTACGATAGCGCATTCTTTTGCAAAACCTTCGGCATTTTTCTCTTCAGCCTCAAACATGCTTTTGGGCACGAACAAAGGGAAATAGGCGTTTTGATGTCCGGTTTCTTTGAACATTCGGTCTAGTTCTGCCTGCATTTTTTCCCAGATCGCATAACCGTACGGTTTGATCACCATACAACCGCGCACTCCTGAATTTTCGGCTAAATCTGCTTTAACGACCAATTCATTATACCATTTGGAATAATCTTCTGATCTTTTGGTAAGGTTCTTACTCATATCTAATAGTTTGGCACAAATATTGTTTAACTTAAATTAACTAAATAATTCAGCAAAACTAACTATTTTTGTATTGTCCAACAATAAAATTGCTATAGATATGAAAACTTATTATCTCTCATCAAAATCAGCCTCCATTTATTCATTGCTTGGACTGCTGACAATTTTGGTAACTTCCTGTGGATCTTACCAAAACACTTCTTATTATGACAATGATGGAGTTTATTCTGGAGGAGGAAGAAAAACTTCAGAAAATGCTTCAAATTCAAAATCTAACGAATACAAGGAATATTTCGCTTCACTTCAAGAAGACGAAGAAATTTTTACTGATCCAAACAGCTATACTTCGCCAACATATAACAGAGAAAATGATACGATTGCCCAAACAACAGGATATGCAGCTTGGGGAAGCGATTCAGACAATGTAACCGTAAATATTTATGACAACAATTGGGGTTATAACGGATTTTATGGTTCTGGCTGGGGCTTAGGTTGGAATAGCTGGTATGGCGGCTATGGTGGCTGGGGTTGGAACAACTGGTATGGTCCTAGTTGGGGATTTGGCTGGAATAATTGGTATTCTCCTTATTACGGATACGGATATGGCGGTTGGAATAACTGGTATGGAAATGGCTACTATGGAAATTACTACAACAACAGATATTACAGCAACGGAAGACGCGGAAGCTATGCAAATGCAGGCTCAAGAGATGGATATTATAGAGGTTCATCTGCTGTAAGAGGTGGAAGAAGCAATTATAGCAATGTAAGAAGAAGTTCAGGAACAACTTATTCTACAAGAAATGTAAGAAATGCTAATTCGTATAATTCTACTAGAAACAGCAGCGTAAGAAGTTCAAATCCTACTCGAAATTCGAATGCAACTTACAATACAACAAGAAATAGCAGCAATAATAGCTATAATACAACTCGAAGCAATAGCAATTACAACACGCCTAGAACTAATTCTACTCCAAGGAGCCAAAGCGTATCACCTTCAAGACCATCTTACAGCAGCCCAAGTTCATCTGGCGGAGGCGGAAGATCAGGTGGTTCATCTGGCGGTGGCGGAGGAAGATCCGGCGGTGGCGGTGGGGGAAGAAGAGGATAAAATTTACAAATAATGAAAAATGCCTGTGCTTTAACTTTAAGTTTAGCATGGGTATTTTTTTGAACCTTCAATAAATTATTACAATGAAAAAATATCTTTTATCAGCAATGACAGTACTTGCAATAAGTTCTGTTCAGGCCCAGGAAGTTTCTGATGCCATGAGATATGCACAAGACAACTTAACAGGAACGGCTAGATTTCGTGCAATGAGCGGTGCTTTTGGAGCATTAGGCGGTGATTTTTCTTCTCTAAGCGTAAATCCTGCTGGCGGTGCAGTTTTTTTGACTAGCCAAATTGCAGTTACCGTTAACAATCAAAGTATTAAAAACAAATCAAACTATTTTGGAACTTCAACAAGCGAAAACGAAAATAGTTTTGATTTAAATCAACTAGGCGCTGTCTGGGTTTTTAATAATAATGAAGATAGTGTTTGGAATAAATTTACAGTCGGAGCCAACTATGAAAGCACGAGGAATTTTGACAATCAAATCTATTCTCAAGGAAATAATCCTGTAACTTCTATTTCTAATTATTTCTTAAGCTATGCAAATGGAAATAATTTTGGAGATTATAGCCAACTGCAAACCGATTTAGGATATCAAGGCTACCTGATAAACGAAGGAACTGGAGGAAGCAACATTTATACGTCAAATACTCCGGCAGGAGGAAATTACTACCAAGAAAATACCATTTCAACTTCAGGATATAACAGCAAATTATCTTTCAATATTGCAACTCAATTGAAAGACAGGTTTTATTTTGGACTGAATTTGAACTCTCATTTTACAGATTATACCCAATTAACAAGCTTTTACGAAGATTATTTAGACACTCCAGGAAGCAGCAATGCAACCGGAATTCAGGCTTCACGATTTAACAATGAACTTTACAGCTATGGAAATGGCTTTTCTTTTCAACTTGGAGCTATTGCAAAAGTTACAAATAGTTTTCGTGCGGGAGTTGCCTACGAATCACCGACTTGGTATCGTTTTACAGAAGACGTACGCCAGACTTTAGCTGTTGATTGTGCCGATTGCGCTACAAATCCAGGAGTTAATGATTCAGGAATAACAACTTATCCAGATTACAGACTTAAAACAGCAGGAAAATTTACTGGAAGCTTAGCTTATGTTTTCGGAAAAATCGGATTATTGAGTGTTGATTATGCTATAAAAGATTACAGCAACACTAGATTCAGACCAAATGACAGTTTCTTTTCAAGTCGAAATAACCAAATGGAATCTCTTCTTGATGTAACTTCAGAAGTAAGAATCGGAGCGGAAACAAGATATAAAAATTGGAGTTTTAGAGGAGGCTATCGTTTTGAGCAAAGCCCTTATAAAGACGGAAAAACTATCGGAGATTTAAATAGCGTTTCCGGGGGATTTGGATATAATTTTGGGCCAGTAAAAGCGGATATTGCTTATGCTTATGCAAAAAGAGATTCGCAACAGCAGTTTTTTTCACAAGGCTTAATCGACAGAGCAAATATAAATTCAGTAAGTCACACTGTCGGTTTGACGCTTCTTTTTGAAATGTAATATGGAAGATGGAAAAATAAAAAATGGCTAATTCTAAAGTTCAGAATTAGCCATTTTTTATTACTTTAAGAAGAAAATTCTAGTTCTTTTCCTTCAGCATAATCTTGAAGGTATTCAAATCGCGGCGTAAGCTTTCCGTTTTCGGTAATTTTTGCACGCTTTAAGATTCCGTCTTTATCATTATTGAAAAAAGCTGGAATAACGTGCTCTAAAAACATTTCTCCAAAACCTTCACTAGCATCTTTTGGAAGTTCGCAAGGAAGATTGTCGACCGACATCACCACTATCGCAGCAGGATGAAAAACATCAACTTCTTTATCTTCGCTTGGAAGATATCCAAATAAAGGTTCAGCGATGGTTGACGCCTTTATTGTGCAAGCAATCGGACCGTTCACATCACAAGAAATATCAGCAACAACCTTGATTTTATTATCTTTTGAAAGCAACATTTCTCTAGTCAAAATCACCGGAGCATCATTTCCATAAAAATGTGCCGCCATAAAAATATCTGAAACATTAACGAAACGCTCAAAATCAGAAATATATTCTTGTGGATTTTTATAGAAATCATTTTTATCTAAAGTTTTTCCATCAGCACGTTTATTGTAATCTAAAACGTCAATCTGAGTATAAACTGGTTCAGAATATTTTTTTGAAAGGAAATTTTCAGTACTAACTTCTTTGATTTTAATACCGTCAAGAATCTCTTTGGCTCCCATTCCTGCTTTTCCGCTTCCTGTCAAAACAATTTTTATTGGAGGAAGAACTTGCCTTTTTAACTTTGCAATTAATTCTTCTTTATGAGCCAAGGTTTCTGCTTTTGGAAGATTGAAGAGTTCAAATTTGATTCCGAAAGCACGAAATCCGTTGTAAGCGCCAACAATTCCTGCATATCTTCCAAAACCAATTAAACGTTTGAAATTTTCATCAACAATCGTTTCATGATCATACAAATCCACATTTTTATCTAAAATTGCCTCAAGTAATTTTTGATTATGAGGCTGTTTTTTTATCGTATGAGAAAAGAAAAAATATTTTTTCCCAGGAATTAATGCCTTTACAGGAACTTCTTTTACGCCAAAAAGCACATCGCAATCAGAAACATCATCGGTAACTTCAAAACCGAGTTCTCTATATTCTTCATCCTTAAATATCCTAATATCTGAGCTTTCAATTTTAATTTCTGCGTCAGGAAACTGCTTTTTTATATTCGCAACTTCTTGAGGAGTAAAAACAACTCTTCTATCTGGCGGATTCTTTCTTTCTTTAATAATTCCGAATTTCATAATTTTTTTAAGCTAATAAAAGTTGGGGCTTTGTTTTTTTTCTTAAAATCATTAATTATACGCTGTGATTTTAACAAAACAAACATTCAAACGTTTTCAATTCACTAGCAAATGCTAATTTGTTCCAAATATAACACTTATTTAATTACATCCAAATATAACAATTAGAATATTTCATCTTTCAATTGTGAATTTGGCCACTTCAATTTAGTTTTTATTTAACACTAACAGGCCATCCTACATAGTGAAATTTCATACCTAATTTTCTATATTTGCTCCCTACCACCATATAAAATCCCAATGATAATTTCAAAATATATACTCCCTTTAGCATTGCTATTTTCTGTTGTTACATTAAATTCATGCAAAGAAAATGACAAACAGCTTGCATCGCATGATCCAAATGAAAATATTGAAACAACTTATGGAAAAATCGGAAAAACGCTTGATCCAAAATATATTGCTTCAAAAAGAAATACAATAGAAAAATTTTACGAAAAAAACTGGCCTAACAATTCAATGAACGGCGGTTTTTTAGTAGCAAAAAACGGCCAGATTATTTATGAAAAATATGAAGGAAGCGCCAATTTTTCAAAAGGAACCCAAATTGATGCAAGAACGCCATTGCACATTGCTTCTGTTTCAAAAGTTTTGACGGCAACTGCAGTTTTAAAACTTATAAATAGTGAAAAATTAAATCTGGAAGATAAAGTTAGTACGATTCTGCCATCGTTTCCTTATCAGGATATTACCATAAAAATGCTTTTGAATCACAGAAGCGGTTTGCCAAATTATGCTTACTTTGCTGATGACACAAAGATTTGGAAACGTTCAAAAATGCTTCATAATCAAGATATTTTAGATTTGTTAGCCAAGCATAAATTTGGATTGTATTTTAAACCCGATCGAAAATTTGGCTACTGCAATACTAATTATGCGATTCTGGCCTTGGTGATTGAGAAAATTACTGGAAAAAATTATCGTGATGCGATGCAAATGCTAATTTTTGATCCGATTGGGATGAAGGATACTTTTGTGTTTGATTATAATAAAGACAAAGAAACGGCGAGCCAATCTTATAAAGGAAATAAAATCATTTATGACGATAACCATTTGGATGATGTTTATGGCGATAAAAATATTTATTCAACGCCTAGAGATTTGCTAAAATTTGACGTTGCGACTTATTCAGAAAATTTCCTGAATCCGGTTTTGGTGAGTGAAGCTTTTAAGGGCTATAGCTATGAGCATAAAGGAACTAAGAATTATGGATTAGGGATAAGAATGTTAGAATGGGAAACGGGAGAACAGCTTTTTTACCACAATGGCTGGTGGCATGGAAATACTTCGTCTTATGTCAAATTAAAAAAAGATACGGTTGCCATTTTTGCGCTTTCAAATAAATATACCTTAAAAACATATAAAGTTTGGAAGTTATCGCCGGCATTTGGACAATATCCAATTAAGCTTGACAAAGAAGATGCCTTGGAATAGTTTATATAAATTGGAAATTTGAATTATTTGACTACTTTTGTGGTATAATTTTTGCTTTAAAGCAAATGTTCTTTTAAATATTGGGGTCGACTGGTTTTGACAGCAAGTCGAATTGAAAAGTAAGCACGTCGAGAACTGGGACAATTCTCGTAAATAAATGGTCTCAACACTTTTACACGGCGAAAATAACTACGCTCTAGCTGCATAATCTGAATTATAGTAAGATTAGCCTTGTTCCTACCAGGTAGGAAAGCAAGATTCTCCTTGAAAGCCTTGGTTTGTGGCGTTCTTTAAAGGGGAACCGTAAAAATAAACCTAGAAACAGTTAAGCTTCGGGACTGTTTTGACAACTAAGAAGATAAGTGTCAAGTGGCTGTTTCTGGCCAAGCTTGATGACGAAAATCTAATCAGGAAATAAGCGCGTAGAAATCTTTTTAGTTGCTTGTTTGGACGGGAGTTCGACTCTCCCCGACTCCACAATAAAAAATCGTAATTATCACATTTTAAGATAATTACGATTTTTTTATTTTAATGTATGTACGGTTTATGTACGGTTAATAATTTGGAAGTTGTTTGAATTATAAAAATACTTCAAATATATTTGTTTTATATTCATACATTTCGTGCATTCCCTACATCATTACTAATGTTTCAAATAAATTTGGTGGGTAAGTTTCCGATATTTTTATTTTGTTTTCAAGTAACAGATACTTTTTTGTTGGTTTACCTTTATAATGAGTTTTAAAATATTTCTTAAATCGCTCTTCATAAACCTCATCACTTAAAAAAGCCATATTAAAAACTTTTAGAAGCTCCCTATTTTTCTTTGATTCAATTTGATTTTCATACATTAACCCGAAAGCGGAACGGTGTAAAAATAAATCACCATGCAAATATAGTTTTCTGCAATTTTTATTAGTTTGAGGGCAAAGAAAATAATAGACCGAACCTTTACCCAAATTTGAGGGAAACTCTTCAATTTCTATTTTGTATCGTTTTGGTTCTCCATCGCACTTATAATCGACAATCAAATATTTTTGATAATGAGTAAATACCATCTCAATACTAATTGAACCAGTTTTGTTGCCGTTTCTACTCCAAGTGATAACACCACTTTTTGAGCCTGACTGTAAATAACCCCACTCTTTTAATTTTGTAATACTAATAAAAGAACAGTCATTAATGGTTTTTGGATATGATGCGTGTCTTCCCATAAATAATAACCTAAATTATTAAGAAACATAAATTTTAAATAACTAATCCTTATTAGCTGAAATACCTAAAACACTATACTTTTTATCATTTAAAACTGTCGCACGATACTTGCTTTGAATTATAGCACCGAAACTATTTGTACCTTTTGAAACAAAATCAACTAAATAGACAGCTATTTCGCTGTCATCCTTATCTTGAACAAATTTATATTCGGTTTCAATTTCGTGCAATAAGTCTTTGGCTGGATATGTTTTATTAATTTCAATAATCTCATCTAAATTTTGTTTGTTTGCAACATCTCTTTTTCTATCTTTTACAGTTATAGATTCTACAATTGCCATAGATACAAATTCAAAACTATCGGGGTTTTTTAATTTTTCCTTTATCTTGACAGTTATATTATCTTTAATAACATCTTCTTTACTTTCACAACCAAATAAAAACATTATACAGAATATTCCTAAAATACTTTTTTTCATCTTTTTTAATTTAAAGTTATTCAAATATAAAATTATAACCTGATTGAACCCCAATAAAACCCAAATATGATATTTAATTGATAACGTCAAAATAGTAATCAGCTAAATCAAACCCATTTTCAAAGTCTGTATTTTCAATTAAATTACTAACCGAAATTTTAAATCCTGAAGTATTTAGATCAGTTGCTTTTTGCAACCAGTTGTTATACACTCCCTTGTCAGGAAACGCAATAACATTTCGCTTTTTTAATGGTTCTAATATTTCAAACTTAAAATTGGTTTTACTTCCAGTAGCTAACCAAATAAACTCGGGCAAAAAGATACTCATCACTATTGCAGTTTTTTCACTCTCAACTATTGCAATAGTCTTTTGATAGTCTTTATTTATTAGATGCAAGCCAAACAAACATTGACAAAGATTAAAATCAGGCTCTTTGGTGGCTTTATGTAACCAATTAATGTGATTGTAAGGTTCTTTTATTCTTTTGCCTGTAAACCTATCGTATAACATTATTTTTGCACCCTGTATAAGTCCTTTGTTATTAATTTGCCAAAATACTGTTGCATTATTCCAAAAATGATTTGTAACAGTAATGAAATAATTTTGCATTGCATTAAAAACCTCATCACTTGTAAATTTACTTTTTAGAAACTCGGTTAAATTGTCAATTAGTGGACTTACAAAATACATTTTATCTAATAATTCTAAACTATGAAAACTCGGTTTAGTTTCTAATGCGTGAACAGATACGGACAAAATAGTTTTAACCTCGTTTACAAAACTTACCTCATCAGTATTGAAATATTTACTTTCATTACTCAAATAATTTATAGTGGAGGTTTTCAAAAACCATTCTGTAATCCAACAATTCTTTTTAGTTTGCTCCAGGATTTGTGACTTCGGTATTACCGTAATAATACCGTTCAAATCGGTTAATTTATACGCCTTATCACTAATACTATTTAAACCCAAAAAATCTATTAAATAAGCTTTTTTGCCCTTTGGTGGTGCATTTTGATAATTACAGTTTTGCTCCCTATCGCATTTACCAAAATCAGGAATTAAGTAGTTGCCTGTTTCTGTATCAATGTATAAAACAAAGGTCTTTTTATTACAGTTTGGGCAAACAAACTTCTTACTACTCTTATCTAATGAATATCTAAACACTTCCATTACATTAAATCTTTATCAGTTGTAATGTATGCTATGTTTCCAATACTAATGCGACTTACAACAATTTTAAAACTTTGTAACCGCTTCATAAAGTTTGATTTGTTAACTGGTCTAAAACCGTCTTCAATACAAAAACTTTTATACTGGTTATACAAAATGCTTATAGTGGTGTAATCTGTTGAGGTGGTATATTCAAACTCATCAACAAACATTTTAACACTATCACTTTGTTTTTCATAATTGCTTCGGGCGTTTTCTACTGCATCGCATTTACTAAAATTCTTTTGCTCCATTATTCTATCAAGTCCTTGCAAAATCCAGTTAAAAACTCCCGATAATTCATTATTGATTATCTTTTGTGGCAACTGTTTATCTTGTTTGTCTTCGGGAATAGTTACGTCAAAACCAATAATTAAAAACCGTCTGAAATATGCGTTTGTATGTTCTACGTCTTTTGGTAACTCATTACAGTTAAAAATTAACTTTGCATATTCATTTAATATAAACGGCTCTCCATAGGGCAAACGTGCTTCTATTGGTTCGCCCGATGCCATTTGTTTAAAAATGTCCGTTTCTAATTTACCGTTTATTTCACTGGCATAGTTTACTAGTTTATTTGCGATTTTTGCCCTAAAATATCCGTTGTCATTCGTTAAACTCTGTAATGAATAGTTACTTATGTTTTCAGTTCCTAAAAGGGCGTTAAGTATCTCAAAAAATACACTTTTGCCATTTGCTCCAGTACCGTATAAGATTAACATTTTTTCAAGTTTTAATACACTCGGTTTAATGAATATGTAACCGCAATACTCGGCAAACACTCTTTGCTTATCCTTATCGGGCAAAACCTCATCTAAATACTTTTGAAATAGTGGTGCGGTGGCTTCGGGTTCATACTCAAACGGTAACTGGTGCGTTATAAAATCTTTGCTTTCAAATGGTCTTAAACCTCTCTTTGTTGGTGTAATCTCAAAAGTACCATTCCGCAAATTGATTAATACGTTATTCTTTTTGGTCTTTGGTGTAGGCAAATAAGCATCTGCCATAAACTGTTTAAATAACTCATCTTTAAAAGTATGAATTTTACATTTAAACTTTTCAACTCCCATTTTTAAAGCTACGTTGCCCAAAAATGATTGAAAACACTCTTTATCTATTTCGCTCCAATAACTGCCATTATACAAATAGATAAAACCGTTTTTTTTGCACAATCCCCATTTATTAGCAACTGCAATTTTTAAAAGTTGTTCGATGCAAAGGATTAAATAATGGTTTTTACTTAACTTAAACTTTTGTATTTTCTTTGCCAACTCATCATACAATTTGTCTTCACTCTCTGAAAGCTCCAAACCTTTGAGCAACTTTTTGTTTAAAACATCAAATTGCTTTGTTATTTCGGCACTCTCGGGAAACGCTATAAGCATAAAATCAATTTGCCCAATACTTTTAGTAAGTTCCTGTAAAATGTCATCAGTCGTATTTTGTATTGGTTCAATGCTATCAGAAAGCCGTATAATATCATTTTTGATAAGGTTTTTAAGATTGTCTTTATTTGCTTCCATAGTCTAAAACATTGTTAATTGGTTCGACTTCGGGAACAACTCGGGATTTGTGGTTAAATACCACGCACGAAAACCAGTAAAATTGCAATGTTTCTTTACTACTTCATAAAGTAAACCTTGTTTCTCTAAATCTCGTTTATATCGGCAAATTGACTTTTGCGGTACGCCTGTGGCTTCCGTTACCATTGAAGCGGTGGCGGTGTGAAGCTTCAAATATTCAAATATGGCTTTCTTTTGGTTTTGGATTTGCTTAACTTTGCCTTGTTCTAAATTATTAAAATTAAGGCTTTGTGTATCTGTCGTACTCATAGCCTTATTTTTTTAATAAGATTAAACTATTAAGCAACTCCGCTTTTTTGTAGTATCTGCGGTTTCCAATTCCATAGGCTAAAACTTTGCCTTTGTTAGTCCAATGCCATAACGTGCTACTGTCGATTTGTAGAAATTCGCACGTTTGCTCTCGGGTTAATAGCTCATCAGGATTGTGAGTATTGAAACTATTTTTAAAGTCTTCTAATTGACTTTTTACGCCGTTGCTAATTAGTTGTTCTAATTGCTCTGTGCTTACATTGTGAAGTAAAATTGAATTTTCCATTTTGCTTATATCGTTTGAGATTATAAAGCAAAATTGCGGTTGGGGTTGCACCCTATAAAAATACAATTTGCACCTTTTTGGGTGCGTTATGTACCTTAACTTTTAATTAAGTGGATTTGGCTTTGTTGAATATTGCCAGTCTTTTAGTATCGTTTTTAAAATCAATATACCTCGCTTTTGAAATTGTTAATTGGTATGTATCATTAATCCAATTTAATAAAGCTGTTTGAGTTACTGTTGGGTGTATTAACTTTTCATATTTCATAATTTCAAACATAAATTTTACATCTGTTCTACTACTTTCTTTAATTTTAAAATCAGTAAACATTGATTGCCATACTTCAAACGCATTATCTTTAAAATATGCATTGTGCAAATCTTTTTTACCCTCATCAGGATTAATGATTTCAATCTGTTGAGGTTGCTTTTCAATAGCATTATTATACTTTAATGCTTTGATTTTAATTTTAATATTAGAATATTCCTTTTGAAGTTTTTTCAATTCACTTTCGTATGTAGCAATCTGTTTTTGTTCAAATGCTAATGTATTATTCAAACCGTCTTCAGCTCTTTGTCTATGTCTTACAATTTCTTTTTCCTGCGCAATAACTTTTCCTTTTGCTTTTTTAATTTGATATTTCAACTCGTCTTTTTTTTCTAATAATTGCACTATATCATTAGGCAAATTACTTTCATTTTGTTGTGGTAGCTTTTTTTCTGATGCTACATTTTGCAAGAATTTAAGCTTTTCAATATCAAAGGCATTTTTAAAATTATCAATAAGTTTATTAATGACTTTCTGAATGGGAGTATCTAAAATTGAAATTCCAAATTCAATTTTGAGTAAATTGACTTTGCCCTCGAAATATCTTTTACAATATTCCTGCATATCACTTCCTTTTGAAGCATCCTTTCTTACTACATCTTTTATTAAATTACTGTAAACAGATATGCTTTCTAAATTTTGAATTGCTTCCCGTATAAAATGATTAAAGTCGTTTTTTCCACTTATACTGCCATTTAAAACATCATTAATCCCTTTATAAGCTTTCACAATGTTATTCGAGAAAAAACATAAATACCTATTAAACTTATTTAGTTGTTGTTTATAATTTTCAAGGCTTTCATAGATTTCTTTGTTAGATAATTCTTCTCTTCGCCTGCTCAATTCTGCATAATAATATTGATTGGGATCTTTGTCATCATTTAGCAATGGCAAAATCATTTCTAAAGTTACTGGATTGTAATATTCTTTGTATTTATTAAAATTAAAAAGTTCATCTGACTCTTTTGGATTTAAGTTCATAATCTCTATTTGTTTTAATGAATCTTTTTGAAGTTGCCTATATTCTAAATAAACTCTTAAAGCTATAAGATGCGGTGCAGTACAATTAGAATATTTATTTTTAAAACTCTCATTGATTAAGCAATTATTCAATTTATTAATTGCTTCAGATATACCCTTTTTACTGAAATTCAAAACTTCATTTATTTCGCTTTCTGATTCAGCCAATAAAAGTATATTTTTTTGTTTTTGCAAAATTTCATCAGTTCGGGGACTTTCAAATTTTAAATCCAAATTAATTGCTTCGTTCTTAAATTTTTCTATAAATATTTTTATGTTCATTCTTTTATAATGTATTTAATGCACGAAATGCACGTTTAAAAACAATCTTTTTTTCTTAAAAATAGTTAGTCAATTCCATTGCTAAATCCTTATTGCTTTTGCCTATGTAATTTAAAAACATTGATTCTGTGCTATGACCAGTAACGTAAATTAAATATGTAGTTGGGATTTTTCCGTAAAAATTTGTGGCAAAAGAACGTCTGCCAATATGCGAGGTTACTAATTCAAACTTTTTGTAAGTTCCTGTTTCTTTACGAAACATTTTCTCTTGGGGTTTTATTAGGGTTTGCTTACTACCTTTAACCAATTGATTTATTCCTGATATTTCACAAACCTTTTTAATATAGTCATTATACTTTTGGTCGGAAATTGAATAAGGGAATTTACCGTTTCTTTTTTTGAGTATTTCCAATACTTTAGGATGTAATGGTACAGTCATATTTTTACCTGTTTTCTTTTGGGTAAATTCAATCAAATGCTTACCGTCTTCAATTCGTATTTGTTCATCAGTAAACCGCATAAAATCCGATACTCTTTGCCCAGTATAGCAACTAATAATTAACCAGTCCTTTGCATTCTCTAAACTTTCGGTTAATTTTTCAATTTCAATATTTTGAATTTGCTCCAGTTCGGAAACGGTCAAATATATTTTTTCAGTTTTTGCCCTATCCAAACGTAAACTGTCTAATTGTGGATGTGTTTCAATTCCTAAAAATCGGGCGTGTTTACAAAATGTTTTAATAAACACTAATTCCCTTTGCATCGTATTTTGAGCGTACAACTCTTTTTTAAGATACGCAACAAACTCATTTTTGAAACTATCGTTAATATCCTTAATCAATATTTGCTTTTTTCGGTATGCTTCAAAGCGTTGTAGTTTATGCTTAATCACATTAAATTTTCTTATTGATGTATCTTGTATTTCGTGTTTTCGATATTCAATATAAAAATCAATGTAATCAATTAAATTAGTAGGTATGCTTTTATCTTGTTGAGGTGGGTTGTAATAATTATCAATTTGGGTTTGTAGCCATTGTTTGTTTATGCTATCAGTAGGAACAGAATTAAAAGCTTTTAAAACGTGGTTCTCAATTTTATTGAGTTCGTTATTTACTTCGGTTTGTTTATTCGTTATATCAATGTCTTTTGACTTCTTTTTGTGTTGTTTGCTCCAGTAGTGTTTTGAAACTTCAAGCTTTGCATTTCCACCAAAAACAAAATCCGTATCATTGAAGCGATACAATAAACGTAAAACCAAATTTGCCTTGTCTTTTGTTGATCGATATAGAAAATTAACCGTTGCCATAGTAAATAATATTTTTGCAATACAAATATAAATAATTTGTACGGCAAATGTACGGCAAAACACAAATTAATAAAATCTATTGCAAACTAAAACAAAATGAAATATATTTGTAAAACGCTAATAACATTGATATTAATATAGATAATTAGTAAAATAAAGGATTAAACAAAATTGTAATATTGCAATAAATTTACTCTCCCCGACTCCACTTTTTAGTATCAAATGAAACTAATAGCCTGTAAATCTTAGGATTTACAGGCTATTTTTCGTTTATGGCTAATGACATTAAAACTAATTATTTGCTCAAAATCTTCTTAGTCACAAATTCATTAAAAAACAGATCCCTATAAATATTCCCTATTGGAATTTCGCTTTTGCCAATATATACAGTATTATTATCTACAGAATCAATTTTCTTCGCATTGATAATATAAGACTTGCTGACTCTTGCAAACATATTTTTTGGCAATAGGTCGTAGATGGTTTTAATATTCATCAACGTAATCACTTTTTGATTTTCAGTATGCATGACTACATAATCCTTTAAACCTTCGATAAAAAGAATACTGTTAAAATGTACTTTAAACATTTTGCGGTCAGCCCTGACAAAAATGTAATCATCGGTTATGTTTTCAATATTGCTACCTGCATAATCGGCTTTTAGCAATTTGTAATAAGATTTTGCCTTTTCAACACCTTTTTGAAAACGGTCTAATTTGACTGGTTTTATAAGGTAGTCAATGGCATCCACTTCATAACTGTCTGCTGCAAATTCATTAAAGGCCGTAGTAAATATTACAAAAGTTTCTTTCGAAATTGTCCTTGCAAGCTCCATTCCGTTTACTCCGGGCATTTGTATGTCCAAAAATATTAAATCAACAGTGTTATTTGCCAAGAATTCTGTGGCAGCATCCGCTCCGTTGAAAGAACCTATTGATTCTAAATTGTCAGTTTGGTCAATTAGCTTCTGAATCGCAATTCTTGCCAAAGGCTCATCGTCTACTATGATGCAATTCATAATTACAGTTTTAAAGTTAAGGTAATACTATAAGTTTCAAGATTGTCTTCTATTTTTAGAACGTATGATGACGGATATAACAATTCTAATCTTCTTTTAATATTTGCTAATCCTAAACCTCCGGCTTTTGTAACAGCTTTTAGAATGGGCTTTGAATTAATACACTTGAAAAAAAGCTCATCATTTTTAACATCAAAAAACAAATTCACATAAGATGATTTCGCTGAATCGTTATTGTGCTTTACGGCATTTTCTACAAACGATATAAATAACATGGGCGGTATTTGAACCCCGCTCAAATCACCTTCCTTAGAAATCATGACATTAAAATTATCACGCCTCACTTTTTCCAAATCAAGAAAATCTTCTAAAAAATGGATGTCAGAAGTCAAGAAAACCTTTTCTCTAGTGCTGTCATATAATTGGTAACGCAACAAATCACTTAATTTAATTAAAACCTGCGAAGCTTTCTTTGGGTCATCTTCTACAAGAACATTTGCATTATTGAGCATATTAAAAAGAAAATGCGGATTGATTTGATTCTTTAGCTGTTCTAATTCGGCATTGGTCTTTGCCAGCTCTAAATCGTGTATCAATTGCGCATCAGATATCCATTGCTGGAATAACTTAACAGCAGCAGATGCAACGATAAGTACAATGATTACAAAAGAAAAGGTAAAAAAGTTGATGTTGTCTTCTTCATGGGGAAGCAAATTAGGCTTAAAATAATAAGCGGCGGTCTGATAGATAAAAGACGAAATAATTATGGCCACAAATATATACAGCCCATAATTCAAGTATTTTTTCTTAAACAAGAATTTAGGAACAAAAAAATACATATTGCTGTAAGCCAATAACAGTATCTGTAAAAGAATGACTACTCGGCTGTAAGTTTCTGTAGGTTCTGTATAGTCTGGTGGACTGTAATACAGAACAATTATGCTAAACCCTATCAATATCAAATGCCGATACAGCCGGTATTTTTTTAAAATGATAAGCTGAAGCATCAAATTGGTATCCATTGTCTGTTTGTGTAAAGTTTTGCTCATGCGCCTATTTTAGATTCATACAAATGTAATAACAAGTATGAAATGAAAATTTATACTATACAAAACTACATTTATTATATACAAAAACTGGCTTTATAAATAATGAGTACTATAAGCAATTCAATAAAATCCAAAAAATACACTTAACTGATACTTTATAGTATAGATATAATATTTAAAAAGCTGCGAGTTTCCGAAAAGAAGGAACATAAAATTTATTTGATAGATGCGGTGGATGCTTTGTTATAGAAAATAATCCATTTGGTATATATATAAATAATAGGGTTTTGTTAGATGCTACTTTAGCCAAAATTGTAGTAACTAATCCAAATTTTTAATCAATGAAAAGCAAAATCCAGTATGTTATTTTAATTGTCCTCATGAATGTAGGCCTGTTGCATTCACAGGAGAAAGTTACCTTGAGCGGGACAATTGCCGACAAATCAAACAATGAAACGCTTATCGGTGCAAGCATTTCTATTCCGGAAGCAAACATTTCTACCACGACGAACTCTTACGGATTTTATTCTGTCACGCTTCCGAAAGGAGAATATACTTTTATCATAAGCTATATGGGATTCAATACGATGGAAGAAAAAATTTCCATTACCGAAAGCACAAAAAAGAATTTTATCATGCTGGGAAGCAATACCGATTTGCAAGAAGTATTGATAACATCTAACGTCAACAAAACAAACATCAGGAAAGCTGAAATGAGCGTCAACAAGCTTTCTATCGCTACAATAAAAAAAATGCCGGCAGTGCTTGGCGAAGTCGATGTCCTAAAATCAATCTTACAGCTTCCAGGGGTAACCAATGCTCAAGAAGGTGCCACTGGTTTCAACGTGCGAGGCGGTTCAGTTGACGGAAATTTAGTGATGCTGGATGAAGCTATAATTTACAATACTTCCCACTTATTTGGTTTTTTCTCTGTTTTTAATTCTGATGTCATTAAAGATCTGAAATTATACAAAGGAGGAATTCCTGCCAATTTTGGAGGCCGGATATCCTCAGTTTTAGATATCTACCAAAAGGAAGGAAATAATAAAGAATATCATGCGACGGGCGGAATTGGACTTATATCGAGCCGTCTGCTTTTTGAAGGTCCTATAGTAAAAGAGAAAAGTTCTTTTGTCGTAGCCGGAAGAGGTTCTTACATGCATCTCTTCCTGAAGCTGGCTGACGAGCCCAACTCTGTTTATTTTTATGATCTGAACGCCAAGCTGAACTATAAACTTAATGAGAATAATAACCTTTTTGTTTCCGCTTATTATGGTTATGACTATATGAATTTTAACGATGCGCTCATAAACGATTACGGAAACACTTTTCTTAACTTAAGGTGGAACCACATTTTCTCAGACAAGCTTTTTTCAAACGCATCGGCCATATACAGCAATTACGATTACGCCTTGAAAATAAAGTTTGCCGGCCTTAATGCAAAAACGGAGATCAAGAACTATAACTTTAAATATGATCTTAAGCACTATGCGTCTAACGACTTTGTGCTGAGCTATGGTCTAAATTCCATCTATTACAACTTTAATCCTGGTACCGTTACGCCATTTGCTGGTATGACAAGTGTAAATCCTTACCAGCTAGAAAAAAAATATGCATGGGAAAACGCTGCTTATATAAGTGCCGAGCATAAGCTTACCGACAATTTATCCATGACTTATGGCCTTCGCTATAGCAACTTTTTAAGGTTAGGTAAAGAGTTGAGAAACACTTATGCTGGTGATCGACCTGTAACATTTAACGAAGAGTTTCAAGTTTATGAAGAGGCTGATCCAACGGGTTCTATACAATATGATAGCAACGAAAAAATTGCAAGTTTCGATAATCTTGAGCCAAGATTTGGAGTCTCTTACGCACTAGATGACAACCAGTCGGTTAAAGCGAGCTATAACCGCATGAGCCAATACATACATCTTATTTCTAATACTGCATCGGCAACGCCACTCGATATATGGGCACCAAGTGACCAATATCTGAAACCTGAAATACTAGACCAAGTAGCAGCAGGCTATTTCAGGAACTTTAAAGACGATAATTATTCGCTTGAAACTGAAATATTTTATAAGAAAATAAAAAACAAAGCTGACTATATTGATGGTGCTGACCTTATTGCCAACAAAGCCATTGAACGGGTAATGCTAAATGGCGAAGGCCGAGCTTATGGCTTAGAACTTATGGTTAGAAAAAATACTGGCAAACTTACTGGATGGCTTTCTTACACTTTATCTAGAGCAGAACAGCGTACGCCTGGTGGTATTGCTGGTGGCTCAGGTATTAATAATGGAGACTGGTATCGTGCCAATTACGACAAAACTCATAACCTGTCGCTTACCGGATCTTATGAGTTTTCAAAAAAATGGTCATTTGGAGGAATATTTACCTTCCAGAGTGGCAAGGCGGCTACTTTTCCTAACGGCAAGTATCAGTATCAGGGCATAACGGTTGCCAACTATGGAACAAGAAATGATGATAATCTTTCAGCCTACCACCACTTGGATCTTTCTGCAACATACATTCCGAAACCAGATAAAAAGAAAGGTTGGCAGGGCGAATGGGTTTTTAGCATCTATAACGCTTATGCCAGAAGCAATGCCGCTTCTTACAGCTTTGGGCAAAACGAGGATACTGGTGCCAACGAGGCGAAACGCATATCCATTTTCGGAATCGTACCTGGCGTAACCTACAATTTTAAGTTCTAACATACTACTATAAACTAAAAGCATTATACAATGAAAATATACAATAAGATAGTACTGATACTAATAGGTTTTTTAATTATTTCTTGCGAGGATGTTATCGATGTCGATCTTGACACTGCTGCGCCAAGGTTAGTCATAGATGCTTCTATTGACTGGGTAAAAGGTACGCCAGGCAACGAACAGAAAATTGTGCTTTCCACAACTACAGGTTATTATAGCGCTACTTTCCCAACAGTATCAGGAGCTGATATCACTGTTACCAATACTGCAGGTAGAGTATTTACGTTTGCCGAATCTGGAAATATAGGAGAATATATCTGTACCGATTTTCAGCCTGTAATTGGCGAAACCTACCAAATGACCATATTGCTTAACGGCGAAACCTACACTGCAAGTGAAATCCTTACTGCTTCCCCTGCCATTATGGAAACTATTGAACAAGACAATGAAGGCAGCATTGGCGATGACGAGATAGAAATTACATTTTATTACCAAGATGATCCCGCAGCCAAAAACTATTACCTCTTTGGCATAAGGTCTCCGAGGGTGGCATTTCCGGAATATGAAATTGAAGACGATGAAGACAGCCAGGGAAATATTGTTCCTGAATATTATTCGAATGAAGATTTGAAAGCAGGTGATGTTGTAAACATAAGGCTGTATGGCATATCTGAACGGTATTACAATTATATGAATAAACTGATTATAGCTTCCGGTGCTGATTCAGGACCGTGGCCTGCAACACCGTCGGCAGTTCGTGGCAATATTGTGAACCAGTCAAACGGTCAAAACTTTGCGTTTGGTTATTTTAGGGTTGCAGAAGTGACTACTAGAGATTATACAATTCAATAAAGTTAGGGTTTTTCATGCTTATTTTTGTTCGAAATGCAGGTTGCTGTAAAAAGTATTCCTGCATTTTCATAAAAATAAATAGAGAACATTTAGTGATTGAACATAAAGAATCATAGAAATTATTGGTAATTATCGCATACTTTAATAGAAGATTAATAAGAGGAGCTACTACGACAATCTATGCAGTAAGAGATGGAGTCACGCAGTATAGCTCTTTCAATAATAAAGGAATTCATCTGAACTTTTAATTTCCATTTATCCAATTTCATTACAGTATCATGGTTCGAGTTCCTTTTAAGCAGTTGAACTATTCTATTTTAGCAATTCAACAATCTCAGTTAGGTTATTTGGTTTTTCATTGATATTAGATAATTTCAATCCAGATTGATATTTAGTATAATGGTATTTTTTTTCAGTAGTATATTGTTCCCAATCTACAACTATTGAATCATATAAAGTTTTCTTGTTTTTATAGGAATCAATATTATAAGAGCTACGTTCGTTGATGTCGTAATTGATTGCATATCGCATATATTTGGAGTTTTCGCCAATAAACTTTTTTTTATAATTTCCTAAACTATTTATACATTTAAGATTTCCATTAAGGTAAGTATAACTAACATTATATGTAAAATATTGATTATCAGATTGAAAATTTTCATTTCTTATATATGCTTTAATAATTTTGTGAGTTTTATTTTCTTTTTCATTCTTCCAATTTTTATTCAATGGTTCAAGTAGATTTGCATAATCGCCATAGCCATCTTTTGTTAAAAATGTTAATTCTAAAATTGACTTTTCAATCAATATCTTTTGTTTTAGAAATATGTAATACTGTTTATTAACTGTGTAAACGTCGTTTCCGACACTTATATTTCCTTTATCAAATACAACTTTTAAGGTATCATTTAACAGATTATCTTCAAAAAAATAAAAAATAATAGTACTATCTTTTTTTACCATTTTTGATGAAAAAGCATACTGTTTTTCAATTTTAATATCTGGTGTGATTTTATAAATAGTTATGGTATCATTATTATGCGGAAAAAGTCCTATAAAATTTTCCTCTCTTATGCCATCTTCATCGTTGATGTTTTCTTTGACCCAAGCTAAAGTATAATTTTCTTTATTCATGGGATTTGAAATGCAAAAAGACAAGGTTGCAAAACAAAAAATATTAAAAAATTTTAGCAACTTAAATGTTTCAACATAGGACATACGAAGTTTGCAGACTTTATGAAAGTTATGGCAATGAACCATCAGCACAAGTTTTATTTTTTAAATTCCTAAATTTATATTTCTTTACCTTAGTAATCCTCCATAATTCAGCATTATCATAATAATCAATGTCTTCTTTGATTATAATTTTTTTTCCAAATTTTATTAATACTCCTAAATCATACCATATATATGGACCTATTCTATTTATATAATGCGGATAAATATATAAATATTTAATTTTATTAATTTCAACATAAATTAGGTCTTCATAATATGAAACATTGTTAAAACAATAAATTTTCTCTTTATTGAAATATATTGCATTATTTAAAAAATATAATTTCTTGTTGGGTTTTTCAAAAAAGATAGTATCTAGATAATAAAATTTATCATCTTCAATAATTGTCTTATAATTCTCATTCAATGAAAATAGAATTTTTACATTTTTCGATTGTGAATAGCTATAAGAAGTATATAAAACTAAAAACCATAAAATATAGTTATAATTTTTCATAAGTGATTTTATAAAATGAATGACGTCGATACTTGCCCCATGCAGGTTCCCAGTAATGATCAATCTGAGTTTTAATTTTTGCATAAACTTTTTTAGTGTCTGCTCTTTTTAATTCTGAATCTGGAAATGGTTTTTGTTTTTTCAAATATGCTTCTTTTTGGGCATCAGTATATAAAGTGTCTCCAGAGCCCCGCCAGTTATTATATCCTTCATTAGTAGTTGTTGTGTCAAAAGAATTTATTACTCCTTTTATAGCAAGATTCATTTTTGGATTTTTATTTAAATCTAACAAATTACGCTTTGCTAATGCAAAAGCTTGTGCATTACTGCCTGTATAAGTTCCATTTACTTCATTTCCTCCAATTCCGAAATTCGATAACATAGATTTAAATTTAATGGTTAATACTATTTTTATTTTTTAATATCCCAAATCAGGATATTTTCTTTTAGGCTAATTTCTATGCTGCTTCCTTCTTTTATTTCCTCGGCAATTATTTTTTTTGCTAGAGGCCTTCTCAATTCCGAACGAATAATTCCTTTTAATGGCCTTGCTCCATAAGTAGCATTAAAACCACTATTGACTAAATATTGTTTTGCTTCAAGTGTTATTTCTAGTGAAATTTTAAGCGTTTTTAATAAATCAAAAAGTTCTTTTTTCAAATGGATTTCAAATATTCCTAAAGCATTTTCAATATTTATTGGTCCAAATGGAATGATTTCAGTAAGTCTTCCTAAAAATTCTGGCCTGAAATTTTGGGTCATGATTTCCATAAGCTGGTTGGATTTTGGAAAACCTTTTCCTTCATTTATAGATTCAACAATAAATTTGGATCCGATATTAGACGTAAATAAAATTAATGCATTAGAAAAATCACCTTCCTTCCCTAGCCTATCATGTAATTTTCCTTCATCCATTATCTGCAAAAAGACATCAAAAACTGACGGATGTGCCTTTTCAATTTCGTCAAAAAGGACAATCGAATAAGGCTTTTGCCTGATTTTATTTACCAAAAGTCCACCTTCTTCATAACCCACATATCCTGGAGGCGCGCCATATAACAATGCTGCCGAATGCTCTTCCTTAAATTCCGACATATCAAATCGGATTATTGCATTTTCATCTTGGAATAAAAAATCCGCGAGTGATTTTGATAATTCTGTTTTGCCCGTTCCTGTCGGTCCTAGAAAGAAAAAAGATCCGATCGGCTGTCCAGCTTTGCTTAAACCTGACCTTGATTCCAAGACTGCTTCGGTCACTATATTTATTGCCAAATCTTGCCCTACGACTCTTTTCTTCAAGATTTCTTCCATATTCTGAAGCTTGTCTTTTTCTTCTGAATGAAGTTTTCCTAATGGAATTCCTGTTTTTTGTGCGACAATTGCTGAAAGATCCATTACCGAAATATGGTCTTTTTTCTCTAAAGCGATTTCTTCTATTTTATTTATAAAAGCTTCTAAATTTTCAACAATTTTTTCACTTGACATTTCATTATAATCCTCAATAATTTCTTTTTCTTGGATTAATAAATAATGTGCCTTTAATTTTAAGTCTTCATAAAACCATTTTAGTTCTTCAAGCTTAAGTTCAGAATCTGATTTGCCTAAATCTTTTAATTTAAAAAGCAAAGCTTCTTTTTCTTTTAAAAAAGAATCGCCCGCAGTTTTAATCACCGACATTGTTCTGTCAAGCAGATTTAACGCTGCTTCTGGCAAGCATTTTTCTTTAAGATATCTTTTTGAAAGCTTTATAGATTCTAGTATTGAATCATTTTCTACTTTGATATTATGATGCGACAGATAAGAAGGAAGGGCACTTTTTATGATTCGAAAAGACTTGTCTTCGTCCGGCTCCTCAATTTTTAAAACCTCAAACATTCCGGAAAGGGTTTCATCTTTCTCTATTTTTTTTGTAAATTCATCTACCGTAGTTGTAACAATCAATGTCAATCCGCTTATAAGCTCGCTTTTCAGAATGCTTGATATACCCGCATTATCACTATTTTTTTCTAGCAAAACATGTATTCCGTCAATAATTAGAATGACTTTTACAAAACTTTTAAGTTCTTGGAGAATTTTTTTCAATCTATCCTCAACTTCCCCTTTATAAGAAGTTCCTGCTATCAGCATTCCGAGATTTAATTCAAAAACAGCAACATTTGCAAGCTTTTCAGGAACTTTATTAGTATTTATAAGCATAATAAAACCGTCTATGATTGCAGATTTACCAACTCCTGGATAGCCTTGAAGCAAAACATTTGGTTTTGAAAAACGGCAGATAATTTCTACAATCTCCTTTATTTCCTTTTCTCTTCCAACAATATTTCTCGACTTTTTTTTTAGTTCTGTTAGTTTATTTTTACAATATTTCAATATGTATTTCGCTGAAACGGGCTGTTCGCTTGATTCAGCAGAAATAATTTCATTAATATTATTTTCGCCAAATAATTCTGCTCGGTTAAGCGGAAAGCTTTTCATCTGGTCAAAGCTGAAACCGACTCCTGGCGTAGACAATGCGATAAGAATACAAAAAAGGTCAATTTCTTCCTTGCCAAGAAGATCTCTGGCCTCATCAGCTTCCCTTACAATATCGTCTATAGAATTTGCAGCTTCGGGATCAACAATTTTACTTGATTTAAGAGCCTCTTCTATTCTGACTTCTGCCCATTCTTCTATAAAAAAAACATCTTTTCCTAAGGATTCTAGTTTTTTTAATAATGATAAATCCCTGTGAAGTATTGCTTTTAATAAATGCGCGGCGCTATATTCTGCATTATTATTCTCATTGGCAAAACGCTTCGCAATTTCAAGAGCCGTGTACAGCTCGTCGTGAAATAAAATATTTTGTTGCATGATTAGTCCTTTTGCCAGATGAAAAATTTCTTGACTTTGTAATTTATTGAAATGCTTTCAATGCAATTGACATTGTTTTTTGTCAGTCGCAATGCGTCTATCCTGATTTCTTTCCCCTTAATTTTTTTGCAGAATTCTGAGAACTTGAGAATTTGTTCATTGTCTTTAATGACTGGACGATCAACATTTCCACAAAAGAATTGAGAAAAATCATCCTTCGTTTTTGCTTGGCTGGCAACTTGAAACAGCAAAAGTTCAAATTGCTCTTCAGAAATATCCGGAGCCATGGCAGAAGCATTTTTAATTTTGGATATAGGTCTTGAACTGGGTTTTGCCTTGATACCATTTATATATTCCACCAATGGATCTTCCTGCGGATTACCCATAGGTCTTTCAAAATGTTCAGGCCTATTTTTTTGATTATAGAATTTTGTAGTGTCTATTTTGCTTTCAACTAATGTTCTTGGAGAAACATATATTGTCTTTTTAGCAATATGCTCAATATCACCGTTTACAATTAATGTCACGGTTTTCATGCCAGGAATGCTGTAGGTATAAATGGGATTTGCCTGCGTATTGTCAAGTTGCTCAGACTCTCCGAAACTCCATTCTATAGAAAAAATTGTGCCTTGATATTTGAATTGAAAAGGAACTGGATCGCCTACTTCAACAACTTGAGGCACATCAATTTCTGGGATTTTGAAATTGTTGATTGCACCAGAATTTTTAATTTCAATGATTTTTTCCTTTGTGCATTTGCCATTTAAAGTTAAGGCAACATGATATACACCTGGTTTTTCGTATTTATGGAGTGCGTCTTTTCTGTAATCTGATGGAGTTCCGTCGCCAAAATTCCATTGCCAGGTTTTTACATTTTTAGAGTTATTTTTAAACTCTATAATTTCTTGAATTTCAAATTTTTCAGCAATTACAAGAAATTCTGCATTATCACAATCGATGTAGTTTTTATATTTAAAATAAAATAATGTTGTTGCAAGGATGCAGACACTAATAAATATTAAAAATATTCTATAATCGAGGCTTGAAAACAAGCTAGTTATTTTTTTTGGCATTTATACAATTTTAGGCTTATATCTTATTCTGTTTTCAAAAATAGGAATTTATTTTAAAAAAAACATACAAATATAAAAATAATTGTAAAATTTTATCATTCACAGATTAATTGTAATAATAACGCTAAAATAAAAATTATAGTTACAATAAAACAGTTGCAAATTCAAATTACTTAAAAGATACTCATTCCTTCTGGCTTTAAGACAAATCCTAAGCGGAGCATGGATTTGTGTTGCTGGTAGTCGATTAAACTTTCTGTGTAGCCGACAAACCATTGGAGGGTGATGTAATAATTTTCTTTTTTGTAAGGCTTGAAGTTTAAGTGGGATTGAAATGAGCCATAATTGAGGACTCCACTGCCTTTTCTGAAGATTAAATCTGCTGTCCAGCGTCCTGGTTTTATTTGGTAAGTAGCGCTTGCTTCTCCATATCCTACATATTTTATCAGGTCTGGGTTGTCTTCTTTATCTACCATTGGTATCCAGCCACGGAGGCCAACCATCCATCTTGGGGAGACTTGTGATTTTAATGAGAAGGCAAAGTAATTCCATGTTTTTGAGTAGATTGAATCTCTTCCGTTTGATTCGTGTTCTAAGGAAATACTTGCGTATGTGAGTCTTTTTCCTTTTAGATAGAATGGCCTTACTACTGCTATTCCGGGATTAAAGTTTAGCTCTGAGAATGGTTTTGAGTTTGCGTAGATATCCCAGAATGCTTTTTGGGTGTAAAGCAAATATGGAAAGAATCCTCCTAAGAGCGGTCTTTTGCTTAGGCGCTGCTTAAAACTGATTTGGTATTTTACGTCGGTGTTTGTACTTGTGGGTGTTTCATTTAGCGGTAACCCTGTGATGAAATAGTTGTCTTTGTGGATGGAGAAACCTGACTCTTTGAGGAGTGAATCTGCAGCGGTAAAGTTTTTGTCTTCTTCAAATAATTGGGCTTTTGAAAGGGTTGTAAAAAGAAGGCAACTGCAGAGTAAAAGGTATTTTAAGTGCATTTTAGTAATTTTATATTTTGCTGTGGTTTATTTGGCTTATACAAATTACGATATTAAACTAAGAGTTTTACTTTTTTGTATTAATATTAATACATCGTCAGCAGATGCAACTGGGATTTTATTTGAGGTTGGATTTAATTGTAATGATAGTTGCTTTTTTATTGGCAGTTTTTTAAAAATATTTATTGTTGCAGGGTGTTTTCTATCAACACCCTGCTGTTTCTTGATAGCAGGCTTTTGTTTCTTTGTTGCTACCTCCTATTCTTTCATTGCTATCCACTGTTTCTTTGTTGCAACCTATTAGTTCTTTGTTGCAACCTCTTGTTTCTTGGTTGCGAGCTTTTGTTTCTTTATTGCTACCTGCTGTTTCTTTGTTGCTGTCGCTTGTTTTTTAGTTGCAGTAGGCTGTTTCTTAGTTGCTGAATATTATTTTATTTTAACTAAGGATTTGAATAGAAGACTGTTGATTATTTTATATTCAGGAGATTGTGTTTTATAAATTGACCTTACATAGTTTTTTATCAGCTTCGCTCTTGCTACCAGACCTGTTTCTGGATCGTAAAGTTTTGTGTTTCTTGCGTTCATTGCATTGCTGTATGGAACATATGCTCTTTTTACTTCGCTGTTTATTGTTTCTAATTCTCGCTTGTACTCTCTTAAACTGTCTACTTTTAATTTAATTTCATTTGGCCTGTATTTTGACTCGATAGCCAAGAGTTCAATCAATTTATCAAAGTGTTCGATTTTCATATCATAGCTTTGCTGTGAAACAGAGATTCTGTCTTTTGGCGTTCCGTCTTCTTTGTTTTGTATTCTTGTGCCTGGCGCTCTTCGGCCTTGGATTTTTCTGTTTATTGTTTCGGCATCGGCAATGACTGTGGCGGGCGCTCCTGAGCTTTTAAGGGAGCCCATAATTTGTGTGCCTAAAGATTTATATCCCTTGAAAATGGTTTTTCTTTGTCCTTCGACCCCATCATAAGGAGATTTTGCAACGCTTACTCTATTGAGGTCTGCTTTGCTTTCGATGTGCAGTTGTCTTACTACTTCAATGGTGATTAATTGGTTTGACGGGTTGTAGATTTCTCCATAGCCTGTGCATCGACTAATCATTGTTTCAAAATTTGCTACGTTTTTTGCATGCCCTGTTTCGGAATTTGTTGCCATTTTTTATGGGTTTTAAAAGTTATTAGTTTTCAAATGTATTTTTAATTATTTGAACAGGAATAATGTTTTTGTAACTTTTTTATTGTTTTGTGTATATAATCGATGAATGGTAAATTTCATCGATGAACTACATGATCATTCTTGTTTTTTTGGGAAAATAATGTTCATATTTGTAAAATATAAAATAATTATCTATAAGTTTTAATTATTATTTGTATTAATCTCCTATAAAACTAACATTATTAATTTTGATATAAAATTTTATGCCTATTACGGGTTTCCGTAACTATGTCGTTTTTTTATTATATAAGTTAGCCACCTCATTACTACCATACAAATTATATATAGTCTTCAATTTCAAATTTAAATTTATAAATTATGGATACAAACTTCTTACAAGACACACTTACTGATAACAAAGAAATATTTTTAAGAATCAAAGATGAACTATACAATGCTCAAAATGAAATTCTTGTTGCAATGGCCTGGTTTACTGATCCTGATATACTTAAAATATTAGAAGATAAACTTTATGGAGGCATAAAGATTTCTGTTATCATTGCTGACCTTCCAGATAATGAAAAACTAAATTTTGTAAGCCTACAATCAAAAGGAGCTGATGTTATCAAAATAAAAAATGTTGGTTATGGCATGATGCATCAGAAATTTTGTGTAATAGATAATAAATTAGCTATTTCAGGATCATATAATTGGACAGTAAATGCACGAAACAATAATCATGAAACAGTCATTGTTACTACACATGAAAAAACTGTAAATGAATTTGTCGAAACTTTTCACAAAATTAGACTTCGAGCTATAAGAATTAATGAAGGTGAAACTTTAGATGAAATTATAAAATCAGAAAAGGCAGTTGAAGCGATTGGAATTGAAATACCTGAAACTGCTATTTTACCTAAATCAAAAAGTATTCAAGAAGAAAGTATTGAAGAATTTAAAAGCGTACTTGATAGCATAATAGCTGCCGAAGTTGGAAATTTTGACAAAGACCTTCTTAGAGATACTGGTTATCGTCGATCTCAAGAAAACAATGGAGACCATCAAGTTTTACCACAAGCAATGGACAGCGTATATTCAAGTTTTATAAATAATATCGAGGTCATTGAAGAACGCAAAAGAAAACTTAGTACTAAAATTGAAGAACAACAAAAGTTATCAACAGGAAGTTTAGAAAGCAAAATAGCTTTTGAAGAAAATAGACTAAAAGAAGAAAATCGTTTTTCAATTGAAAATTGCAAGAAACATATTGTTGACCTAGAAGTTCAAAAAACTGAACTTGAAAGCGAATTTAAGACAAATAACAAAACCCGAATTCCATTTATTCGCGAACGAATTGAAGATATAAACGAAAAAGTAAAAGTTGCTTCTCGAGATTTTATTAAACCTCCGCATAACCTCTTTGTCACTATCACATGTGTTGTTTTTGCTCTTATTCTAGCTATCTATATTTTTACTTTTTACAGTTCAGTAGCTTATATATTTATATTCGCCAAACAAGATGCTGAAGTACTTATTGCACAAGGAGCAACTATCACAGTTCCTGAAATTTTTGATCCGAATGTTTTTGATAAAATGTCATCAAGAGGAATTGGAGGATTATTATTTATTGTTTGCTTTGTAATAATTCCTTTTGGACTAGGCATATTTCATATATTTAAAATTGATAATATAGAGAAAGATAATTCTATTAAGAGCAAAAAAATCCCCTTATTTTTTCAATCATATAGAAGTCTCATATTAATAGCCATAGTAGATTCTTTTATTGCTTTTAAAGTTTCAAAAAATATAAATTTTATAGAATATCAAACAAATGCTGTTGATACTAAGCTAAAATTCCACGAAGTATTTTACTCAGATAATTTTTGGCTAGTTTTTATATTAGGTGCATTTGGAATATATCTTTTTAGTGAAGTTACAAAGAAAATCTTTTCAATTTTTGAGGAACGTAATGCTACTTCAGCCGATAAAAAAAATAACCTATTTATTGACCAGTTAAAAGAAGAGATTAATGCTCGACTCGAAGAAATTCATCAAATCGAAATTGAAAATAATCAACTTGAAAGCAAAATCAGTAATGTTGAAAAAGAAATAGAAAAGCAAAATCTAATACTTGATAATTTACCATTAAAATTTAATGATTCGCTCACTTTATTACATCAGGAACTAGAACAAGGAAAAGAGCGCTTAATTAATCTTTCTAATATTTATAAAAGCCATATTGAAAATGATAAACTACCAATCTCTATACCTGCTCTAGATGATCGAATAAATGTTTTTATGGAGGGTTGGAGCAAATTCTTACATGACAAATATTCATTGATGATCGCGGAGAAAAAAACTGCAGAAGCAATCGAAGAAATATTAAACTGGCGAATTGGAAAAATTACTAACAATAATTTGAAAACTGAAAATGTATAAATTTTTAATTAGTTCACTATTAGTGGCATTATCATCATGCAAAAGTGATGAAGGGAAAGAACCAGAGCTCATTAACATAACCAATTTTAATGTTATAATTGCACCAGATTTATCAAATCGTATAAACCCCGTAATTCATCCAAAACCAGTTCATGACACAATAATTATAAACAGAATTTATAATGACATTCCTAAATTTATTAAAAGTGGAGGAAGGACAACACAACAAAAAGATATTTTTACATTAGACTTCATTAACACAGGAATTTTAAATGATTTAAATTTCAATCAAAATAGCGTTAAAATTGACTTTGGGCAATTTGAGAAAAGGCAAACAGATAGATCAGATTATATTAGAAGTAAACTTAAAAATGACATTATTGTAGCAAAAAAAAATGTAAAAGCTATCTACGAGAATTCACTAAAAAATCCACATGGATCAGACATTTATAATTATTTAAATTCTACAATCAATAATGTTCTTGTTTCTGAAGAAGTTTCTATGCATAAAGTATCTGAATATATTGAAGCAGAAGTTTCAACCAAGAATATATTGATACTTATTACTGATGGATATATTGAAAATAGTACAACTGGTTCAGGGTATCAATTTACTGAAAGCACAATTCAAAAGATTAGAAAAGATTTTATAAATAAAAAAGAAAAAGATTTAAATGCTTTTATTGCTGAAAATTCACAATTTCAAATCAATCCTTTGACAAATAAAAACCTAAATGAATGTAAAATAATTGTAGTAGAAATGATTGACCGATCATTAGATTCTAATGGTGTAGCAAAACAATATCCTACTGATTTTGATATTATGCGTTCAGTTTGGGAGCAATGGTTTGAACAATCTAATATTTCTGATTTTCAATTTGTAAAAGCACAGAATACTCCAGAACAAGTTTTATCACAAATAACAAAATTTATCACTAAGCATTCATCAAATAAAAAACATTTATGAAAGTAATATTTATAATTTTAAGCTTAATAAGATGGATAATCGGTTTAGTGTTAATTCTTATTTCATTTGGAGGATTAATTTCCGGAGATTATTTAATAGCAAGTATTGTATTTCTTATAGGATTTTTGCTTATTCCCCCGGTTATTAATAAAATTTTCAAAAGAGATATTTCTAGCTCCAGTGACTTGTTAGATTTTTTACAAAATTTAAATCTATATAGTTCTAGCAAAATGATTAATTCATTAAATTTTAATGATAAATCTAGTTTGTTGCCTGCAATCAATCATCAAATACTGAATAGTAAAAAACCAATAACTGATAAACGAAGATATAATTTTGGAAAAATCATTTATAGAAAAGCATTGCAAATTGCTTTACTAGATTTACACCTATCTGAAAAAGAAAAGCAACATTTAGATGATATAATTTTAAATTTCAATTTAAGCATAACAGACATTTTCAATATCAAAAAATCATTTAGTGAAAAAACTGTTCAGAATTTAATTCAAAAGTCTTATGATGATAAAATTTTGACAGAGAATGAAAAAGAGGAAATCTTTAATCTTGCAAAATACTTAAATCTGCCTACTGATAAAGTCGAAAGTATAAGAATGAAAGTAGCTTCTTCGTTACTTCGAACTGCATTAAATGAAAAACTTTCCGATAAAAGACTCTCTCCTTCAGAAGAAACGGAACTAAATCAGATTCTAAATAATCTACAAATTGAAAAGGATCTGATTAGAAGTATTATTCCTAAAAAAAGTTTAGATGAACTGGCTTATGCTAAACTTTTATGGAATTTAGACAATGGAATTTTTTATTCTATTCCAAATGCGCCTATCACTTTAAGAAAATTAGAAGAATGCTATTTAGGGTTTAGCTCTCAATTAATGGAAAGAAAAATTGTTCACAGGGGTTACTCAAGTACAAGTCAAAGTGTGTCTATTCGAATTGCAAAAGGAGTTAGATATAGGGTTGGTAGCGGTCGTTCAGTACCTATAAAAGAAGAAATAACAATTAAAAATCCAGGAAGTTTGTTTCTTACTAATTTACGGATTGTATTTTCTTCGGGTGGTAAAAGCTTTGAAATACCTTTTACTAAATTACTTACATTTAATGTTTATAATGATGGGATAGAATTCATTTTAAACAATAAAAATTTCCTTATTCAAATGAAAAATAAAGAAGTAGAACTATTTGCTGTTGGAATGTCAAGCGCAATTAGAAATTTTATTGAAAGAGATAATGAAGTTTTAAATTTAGCAATGGAAGAAATTAAAGAGAATGAAAAATTTATTGATCTTTAAATAGTTTGGTATAATCTTTTGTCTAGATTGTAATTTGGAAGTCATCGGTAATTATTGTTTTGTGGATTTTGATTATGTGATTGCTTCGTTCCTCGCAATGACTTGAAAAACTTGGATTGATTTTGATTGTGGGCATGAGCAAGATGCTGGCGCTAGCTTAGGATTGCTTCGTGCCTCGCAATGACTTGATAAACTTGGATTGACTTTGATTTTGGCGACATGCTTATGCTACTGTTGCAATTACTGTTTCTGCTGTTGCAGGAATGCCTATTTTTCATAACTTCGTTTTGTGAGCTGATGACACCTAGTTTCTAATTGTGCAACTGTGTCAATTTACAAAACGTTAACAAGCAACGCAATGACAACACACTACGAGCTTAAAAATATCGATTCGGAAGACATTGAAGACTTACTTATAAAAGTTGAGGCTTCGTTTGACATTAAGTTCAACAGTGGCGAGCTGGCTAATATCTCAACCCTTGGGGAATTTTGCGACTACATCACAAACAAAATTCAGCTTGACAATTCAGATGACTGCACAAGCCAACAGGCATTTTACAAACTGCGTAAAGCAATAGCATCGACGCTTCAAGTTGACGGCAAAACAATTTCGCCAGACTCTATACTTATTAATATTTTACCACGAAAGGGCAGACGTTCTAGAACTAAGAGATTAGAAAAGCATTTAGGGTTTAAACTCAACATTTTGCGACCACCTCATTGGCTGTTCGTAACTCTGATAATTCTATTTTTTGCATCTTTTATTGGACTTTACTTTAATTGGCAAATCGGACTTTTAGGACTTGGTTGTTCAATCGCTGGAATTTGGTTCGCAAAAAGAATCGGAAATGAACTTGACTTACAAACTGTTGGACAAGTAGTCGAAAAAATGACAAGAGAAAATTATTTAAAATCAAGACGAAACTCAAAGACATTTAATAAAATTGAAATTGAAAAAGTATTGTGTGACTGGTTTAGCGACGACTTTGACGTAGACAAAAGTAAATTAACCAGAGATGCAAAATTTGGATGACATGAAATTCAATGGCATATTTGTTTTTTGTTTTGAAACTATTAACAATTATTGTTTTGTGGATTTTGATTATGTGATTGCTTCGTGCCTCGCAATGACGTGTGGTTGGGAAGATTGGATTGATTTTGATTGTGGGCATGAGCAAGATGCTCGCGCTAGCGTGAGGCTAACTGCTGATTTCGTTGTTTTTGGAACAAGCTTTTTTCATAATTTAGTTTCAGTTCAGCTATAAAACTTAGTTCTGGCAATAATTGTCATAAAGTCACAGGATGTTAGTTACAAATTATAAAACATGATCGCACAAAAAATTACAAATAAACAACAAGAACAGCTTTTGAAAGTAGCACCTTCGCAAGATGAAGATATGTATTATCGACCATGTTGCGTTAAATTAAATAACGGTGAAATTTTAAATAATGTTTATGTGGTAGAGCAAGAAAGTTACATTAAAACTTGGGGAGTTATGCCTGATGCAGATTCTGCTAAAAAACATATCTTAATTGAAAATGTGGTTGAAATAAATGAGAGTCCGAATAGGCTGGCTCCGAAGTTTGCTAATGAACTCTATAACGCTGGTGAAAGTGGAATGGGTTATTGTCTTTTCAAAGTTATATTTGAAAACGGGCAAAAAATAGATATAGCTAGTGGAAATGCGATAGATTTTATTCCATTACCTGAAGGACAAACGCGTGAAAATGTCATTAAAGTTTTACCGCATCAAGGTTCAAGGACAAATTATATAAAAAGCCTAGAATTTTATTGGTGTTTATATAAAAAATAATCGCAATAGTTCAACTTGCTATTATTCGTTACTTGTTTTTAGTAAATTAAAGTATTCAAATTTAGTAATGGAAGCTTTTAACAATCATTGTTTTGTGGATTTTGATTATGTGATTGCTTCGTGCCTCGCAATGACGTGTGGTTGGGAATCTTGGATTAATTTTGATTGTGGGCACGAGCAAGATGCTCGCGCTAGCGTGTCATAGAATATTTTATATTTCACAACTATTTAAATAATGGCTTTTATTCTTCTTTTAACGGTTTTTATTCAGTGCTTATGCTATTTTTTTATAGATGCTAAAAAATAAAATGTAGTAAGCTTCTGGTACTGTTATTCTTTATTTTGATTTATTTTGTTGTGCTTCCTTATTTGTTTTATCCAAAAATGAATGATGAGATTAGTAGATGTGGCATGCCACTTTTGGGGATGTATGTATTTTTTTGGATAATTGGCGGAGGGCTTACGATTCTTACACATTTGATTTATTATATCTTAAATAGATTGCTGGCTAGGGGTTGATTTGCAACTTTAGTTATTCTGATTATGTGATTGCTTCGTGCCTCGCAATGACTTGAAAAACTTGGATTGATTTTGATTGTGGGCACGAGCAAGATGCTCGCGCTGGCTTTGGGGCTTAATGCAATTTAACTATTTTGACTGTAACAAATTTTTAATTTAAGCATCAAATCGTAGTAAAAAATTTAAAAATGCGCTCTATATTTCTTTTAATTTTCACTATTTCAAGTTTTATTTCTTTTGCCCAAAATACAGCAACAGCAACTTTCAAAAGCGACAGTTTGCTGATGGTGAAAAAGAATCCTAAAAAGGGATTTCACAATGACTATATTTTATTTATTCCTAAGAAAACTTCTTTAAACAAAGAATTATTTTTGCTTGTTGAACCAAATAATACTGGCAAAACATCTGACAGCATTGCCGTTCATAAAAAATATGCTATTGATTTAGCTTCAGTAAGCTCCGTTGGTAATAATATTGCTACTGAACTCAAAATTCCTTTGCTTGTTCCGATTTTTCCAAGGCCTTCCTCCCAGCCTCTTCTTTATACTCATGCCTTAGATAAGGATGTTATGGAAGCAAAAACGCCTGAATTAAAACGCTTAGATTTGCAATTATTAGAAATGATAAATGATGCGAGAAATATCTTAAGCGCCATGAATATTGTGACCGCACAAAAAGTTTTCATGAATGGTTTTTCAGCTTCTGCTACATTTACAAACCGATTTTCATTTTTACATCCTGAAAAAATTGAAGCGCTGGCAATCGGTGGATTTAATGGAAAACTTATGCTTCCTCAGCAAGAAATCAATGGGGTCAAGCTTAATTATCCTATAGGAATAAATGATTTTAGTAAATTATTTGGGAAAAAATTTGACATTGAAGTTTATAAATCTATGCCGCAGTTCATTTATATGGGCGCGCTCGATGAAAATGACGCCGTTCAATTTGATGATGCCTATAATAAAAATGAACGCAAAATAATCAATGACTACATTGGAAGAAACGTGCAAGAAAGATATGTGGAATGCCAAAAAATTTATACTAAAAATAAGATTAACCCAATATTCAAAACCTATCAAAATGTTGGACACTGGACTACATCTGAGGTAAATTTAGAAGTCATAAAATTCTTTCTAAGGCAAATGGAGGAAAAAATATAAAAATAGCAACGGCTAAATTTTCACTTAATAGTTGTTTTGTGTTACCGTTTGATTGTTGCAGCAACGTTTCTTTTTCATAACTTCGATGTCCACAGATAAATCTATATTTCTATAACTAAAACTACAAAAGCATGGAAGAACAAAAAAATAAAACGCCTGACACAACCCCAAAGGTGACAGGAATTGGAGGCATTTTCTTTTTTTCAGATAATCCGAAGGAAACTAGAGATTGGTATGCTAAAAATTTAGGGCTTGAAATGAGTCCGTGGGGTTCGTCAAGTTTTGAATCTAGAAATATTGACAATCCTGAGGAAATAAATTCTCTTCAATGGAATCCTTTTAAAACAGGGGACGATTATTTTTCTCCTTCTAAAAAAGATTTCATGATTAACTACCGAGTTCAGAATATTGAAGGACTGGTAAGCCAACTGAAAGAAAATGGCGTGACTATTCTTGACGATATTGCGAGTTATGAGTATGGTAAATTTGTGCATATCATGGATGCTGAAGGAAATAAGATTGAATTGTGGGAGCCTTAATTATTTTGGCTCCTTTTTTAAACACAGCAATTTGAAATGGAAAATTTAAAAATCGTAAATAAATATTCAATATTAACTGACATACAAATTGTAGAGGAGTGCTTGCTATTGAAATTTACAGATAGCCAGTATTTTGACACTGGGGAGGATATTTATTTCGTGAAGATTTTTGGACAGAATTTATCTGAAAAGGCTGAATTGTTAAAAGTGGATCATTTAAATGCACCGACTGTTATTGTTGAGGAATTTGGTGAGCTGGCGGTTTATAGAGGCAATTTAGATGAATCACCCGATTGGGGGGATTGGACAAATTCTCTTTCTTTGGATTTTGAAAGCTATGAGGGGAAATTTATTGATAAAACTCAAGAAGACTGGGACAATGAATTGATTTATTTGCTGGGAGACAAAGTCAGAACAAAAGCTTTTCAATCAACAGTAGATTCAGATTTTAGGAAATTAGCAACGAGACAAATTCAAAGTTTTATCGACAATTCTCAAATAAGGAATGATATTAAAGAAAATCTTTCTGCACTTTTAAATAGAATTGATGGCCTTGATGATGAAAGTTATTATGGCTTGCTTTTGAATGAAGAAAATATTTTGAATAAGAATTTCTACTTAGATTTATCGAACAAAAATAAATAATTATGGCAAAGAAAGAATTGTCCCCAGAACAACGCAAAGAACTTCTAAGCAAATTAAAAGCACGTTTTGAGAAAAACAAGAACCGCCATGAAGGCATTGAATGGTCAGATGTAGAAGTAAAATTAGAAGCTTCTGAAAAACTTTGGTCACTTAATGAAATGGAAAAAACTGGCGGCGAACCTGATGTTGTTAGCTATGATAAAAAAACTGGGGAATATATTTTTTATGATTGTTCAATTGAGAGTCCGAATGGCAGACGAAGCGTTTGTTTTGACCGTGAAGGACTTGAATCAAGAAAAGAACACCGGCCAGAAAACAGTGCTATTGACATGACATCAGAAATGGGCATTGAACTTTTATCAGAAGAAGAATATAGAGCATTGCAACAGCTTGGAAATTTTGATGCAAAAACATCGAGCTGGATAAAAACACCTTCAGAAATCAGAAAACTTGGCGGTGCTCTTTTTGCAGATTTTCGCTATGGAAATGTATTTGTGTATCATAATGGCGCTCAATCTTATTATGCAGCGAGAGGTTTTCGAGGATTGCTAAGAGTTTAGATAAAAGTTAGAACAAATACACCTCAAATCTAACTGAATAAATCATTTAGTTCCATAGCTTATTGAGAATATAGCGTTATTTTTGCATTATAATTTGAAACAAATCATATGCAATTTATAGAAGATTTGAATTGGCGCTATGCCACAAAAGCCATGAATGGCGAAAAAATCAGCGATTCAAAAATAGATACCATATTAGAAGCAATAAATCTTGCGCCAACTTCAAGCGGTTTACAGCCTTTTGAAGTTTTGGTTGTAAAACATGATGCACTCAAAGAAAAAATAAGACCGATTGCGAATAATCAATCTGTAGTTACCGATTGTTCACACCTGCTAATTTTTGCTGCATGGGATGATTATACAGAAGATCGTATTAATAAAAACTTCGAAAATTCGCATTCAATTCGCGGTTTTAATGAGCAATGGGACAACTATCGTAAATTTTTGATTACGTATTATGTTGGCCGGGATTCAAAAGAAAATTTTGAACATGCTGCACGTCAAGCTTATATTGGTTTTAGTTTTGCAATTGCTGCAGCTGCGGTTGAAAGAGTTGATTCTACGCCAATTGAAGGTTTTAAACCCGAAGAGCTTGATGCTTTATTAGGCCTTAAAGAAAAAGGCCTGCGAAGCGTTTTACTTTTGCCTTTGGGCTATCGAAATGTGGAAAACGATTGGCTGATGAACTTGAAAAAAGTTAGAGTTGCGAAAACCGATTTAATAACAGAATTGGATTAAATAGCTAAAAAGCCTGCAAGTATTGATTTGCAGGCTTTTTATTTTTATAATTAACTCAAATTGGTTTCAGGATAACAGCATTGTCATGAATTTCTTTTGCAATTCTGCCAGAAGCTTCTTCGCAAAAATCTAGTCCGGAATAATCAGGATTGTAGCCTCCTATGTAAGGAACTGCCATCATATAAATACGCGGATTTGCTTGATTCGAATCATTTACAATCTGAAAACTATCATTAATTGTAATTCCAGGAACTTGAAGTCGGTAATTTCCATCCTTTGCTCTTCGCACTTTTTTATTGCCTGAAGCTATTTCTTCTGAACCTTTTTCTTGAGATTCAAAAGAAAGTTCTGCTGGGCTTATACTTTTATTTTCCAAAAGTCCTTTGAACGGAAATGATTCATAAGAAAGATGGGGCTGCCCAACGCAATCCACAAAAGTCTGATAAGAAACTGATTGTGAATTTCCGTCTTCATCGTTATAATTATAAATGATGCCACCTTCCTTATTTATAGTAATTTCACTTTCTCCGCCTACAGCTTCAATACTTAAAATTCCTGCATCATGCAACGCAATAAGTTCGGCGGCAGAAGCTTGCGGCACAAAAGCAATTACAATGGAAATCAATGGCATCAGCGATTTCTGCAAACGCATCATGTCTTCCGCAGAAAGATATTTGGCCGGATAATTTAAAGAAAAACTCAAGATTGCCAGAAGTTCTTTCCAATAAATTGATTCTTCATTTTTAATCGAACGCGCCGCTTCAGCATATTCTTTTTTGAATAGTGAAAAAGGGGCTTCACGATCTCGAACTTCTAACATTTGGCTTGTAAAATCTTCGAGTGAATACTCCTTAATTTTGGCATACATCCTTGGATCTTTTTCAGCTAAAAGTTTTTTAAAATCTTCTTCAAAAATATAATCTAGAGACAAGAAACCGCCGTTTTTAGATTTATGTTCTTCAATTTCTTTTTCTGTAAGTACCGAATTATTGATAAGATGCGAATCCTCAAGATGAAATCTTACCGCGGGCAAAAGGCCGCTTCGCGAATGCATCACTATTTTAAAATTTGGACTGCTTGAAGAGACATTATAGTTAAGAATGTTATTTTCATCTCTTGAAAACGTGCCATTATGCCTTGCCAAAGTTCGAATCGCATCAATTGCAGTAAGCGACGAACCTTTAATTGCAACAGCATGATTGGCAATTATTCCGAGTTTTGCTGGCGGATAAGGAGAATCAAAATAACCAGGTACTTTGCCTTCGTGTTTTTTTGGCCAGCTGTGGCCCGTGCAAATAATTGCTGTGTCAAATTCCCATACTTTTCCAGAATAATTTGAGATTTTAACGATATTTTTTTCAGGAATGTCAAGTATATCAGCAATTGGCATATCTGAAAATATACTGACTTTGATTCCAGCCAATGTTGCGGCCATAGTCAGCAATTCAAATTGCGCTTCAAGATATTTACCAAAAAGCAATCTCGGCAAAACTTTATATTCGTTGAAATGATCTCGAGTAATGGAATAGCTTGCAAGCACATCTTCAGGAACTGTCTTGATCCACTCACTTACCGGGGTCACAAGTTCAGGAATTTCATTGGCAGAAACATTGGTTATGTGTTCTTTATTTGCTCCTTCAATGCTGTAAGGCATTCCGGCGCCAAGCTGGGCTTTTTTTTCAAACAAGGTAATTGCCATGTCTTTTGCGCCGTTTTCTAAAAGGCTTTTGAACATAAAAAGTCCACTCGGACCTGCGCCAACAATAGCAACCCGCTTTAAATTTGATTTCTCCATTAATTATTAGATTATGAATCTGGTGGTAATAGATTCTATATTTAATAAAGATATTCTGTATTTTTTTCTCGAATGTTATACAAAAGCATCCAAAAGTTGCAGGATGATTTGATTTACATCTAAAAACGAGATTTTATTTCCACAATATCGCTTCGCATTTCCCGCAACATATCCTTTACATTTTCGACTCCAATGTCGTCTGGCAAAAATTCTTTGGTGGCAATACTGCAGGCATATTCCCAAATTTCAAGAACGTCAGAAGCTTTTACTTCATAAGGCCTGTAAATTGAATTGTCAGATTGAAGCGTGAGATTTCTTCCATTTTTGTTGAGCCTTTTATAAATGATTCCATCGTTTCGGGTTAAGAGAATATAAGTTTTGCCATCCATGACATCGCCTAATTTTTCTACATATTTTCCAACGATAAAGGAGCCTTCTTTATGCGGAGGCATGGAATCCCCTTCCACAGGAAAAGCGCGAAATTTTCCATTGCGAAGAAAAGGCAAAGAAATCTGCTGCAAATTTTCTATGAATTCAGGATCAGCATAACCAGACATATAGCCAGCCCGCGCCTTATGCGGAATTATTTCAATGAAATTCTCCCCTTGCCTATCCACGGTTATTGGAAGCAAAATTCGGTTGTCGTCTAATTGCAGTAAATCATCTAGGGAAATTTTCCTCAAATCTGCAGAAACCAAAAGATCAATGCTGACATGGTAATAATTTGAGATTTTTTTCAGCAATTCAATCGGAGGCTCTGAAGTTCCATCTTCATATTTTAAAAGTCTTGCGCGAGTTATTTTTAAATCATCTGCAACTCCTTGTTGGGTCAGCGATTTTTTAGTTCTCAAGTATTTAATGTTATCAGAGAATAAAGACATAAATGTTAATGTTACAATTTATAACTACAAATATACAATTTAATGTTACATATTGTATTAATTTTGAAAATGCAATACTGCCAAATATTTTCTTAGAAGGAAATTAAAATTGCTAACTTTAAACAACCACTTATCTCAAAGCAAAAAATTATGGTAAATAATAATCTTTCCCGATTCTTAGATGCTCAAAATCAAACCTATCTGAAAGCTTTGTCAGAAATTAAAAATGGCCGAAAGGAAACACATTGGATGTGGTATATTTTTCCGCAGATGAAAGGTCTTGGGCAGAGTGAAACTGCTAAATTTTATGGCATAACTGATTTGGAAGAAGCTAAAGACTATCTAAATCATCCCGTTTTAGGGAAACATTTAATCGAAATTTCAGAAGCTGTATTTGATTTGGAAGGAAAAACGGCAATCCAGATTTTTAGTTCTCCTGACAATATGAAATTAAAATCCAGCATGACGCTTTTTTCCCATATAAAAAATTCAAATCCTATTTTTTCAAAAGTTTTAGAAAAATATTTTGAAGGAAAATCAGATGAATTGACATTAGAATTGCTACACAAAAAACAAATTATCAAATGACACTTTTTGAAGATACTGAAATATTTACTTCGGGAAAAGGAGGCAAAAAAACCTTTGACCTTCCAGATACAGAATTAATACTTATTGATAATTTTTTCACAAAGGAAGAATCTGATTATTATTACAATACATTTCTGGGTCAAACAAAATGGCGTGAATATGAAATGGAAATTTTTGACAAAAAAGTAACTGCGCCACGCATGATTTCTTGGCATGAAGATAAAAATCCGGAAGCGTCAAGCTTTACGCCTGATTTGCTAGATATCAAAAAACGAGTTGAAAATGAAACGGAACTCGATTTCAATGCCGTGCTTTTAAATCTTTATAGAAATGGAAAAGATGGGGTTTCTTGGCACAGCGACCATACAGACAGATCTGGGATCAATCCAATCATTGCTTCGGTAAGTTTTGGCGAAACCCGAATGTTTCGACTGAGACACAAGTTTAAGAAGGACATAAAACAAGTCGAAATCCCATTACATCATGGTTCTTTTTTGCTAATGGCTGGAACTACAAATAGCTTTTGGCAACATCAGGTTCCGAAAACTGCTAAAGATATTTTGCCGAGAATCAATCTGACTTTTCGAAGAGTTAGAGATAAATAGTAGAATAAATGTTTACATTTGATTTTTAGTAAAAACATCATAAACAAAAATATAAATATTATAATGAGCGATAATACAAATAATATTCAAATACAATTTAAATATCTTGACATAGAGAATTGTTTTAAAAATTTTTATGTAGTTCCAGATTATCAGCGCGAATATGTTTGGGGAGAAGCTCAGATCAATCAACTTTTAGAAGACGTTTATGAAGAATATGATTTCAATTTAAATAAAGAATATTTCATTGGAAGCACCGTTGTTTTCAAAAATAATGACGGTTTTTATGAATTAATCGATGGTCAACAAAGAACCACTTCAATTTTTTTAATTATTTGTGCGTTTAAAAAAATTTATGTTGAACGTGGAATAGATATCGACACTATTGAAAGAATGATAAAAGATAAAACTGTAAACTCATTAGGAGATAGTGTTGATAGTTATAAATTAGAATTACAGTACAAAGACAGTTCTAATATTTTGGTAAAAATTGCTAGCAATTTGGAACGTCCTGCAAATTTAATTGGATCTGCAGAAAGGTTGTTTAATGTATATGAAAACATAAATACTTTCTTAAAAGAACGCTTTAAAGATGAAGAAGATCATACTACTTTAAAAAAATTCTTTGTTTATATTTATCGAAAACTAAAATTTATACAAATTGAAACACCTGAAATAAATGATGCATTAAAAATATTTGAGACAATAAATGAACGTGGAGTTGGATTAAATCCTATGGATTTATTGAAAAATTTACTTTTTAGACAAGTTGAAAGAAATGAATTTAATTCTTTAAAAGATAAATGGAAATCATTAGTAAAATTACTTGAAAGCAATAATGAAAAGCCTTTAAGATTCTTGCGTTATTTTATAATGTCAAACTACAAGGTAAATAATCAACGTGGTGAAGAGATAATTAGGGAAGAAGAAATATATAAATGGTTTATCAAAAGTGAAAATATTGCTCAATGTAATTATGAAAAAGAACCTTTTGAATTTGTAGAATTATTATTAGAAAATGCTACTTGCTATATAAATTTCTTTAAAGGCTTAAACAAGGATGGGACAAAAAATGTATATCTTGACAATATAGTAAAACTTGGTGGTGGAGCTTTTAAACAACATTTAATTTTACTTTTGGCTGGAAGAAATTTATCTCATGATCACTTCAATTTCTTCGCTAAGCAAATTGAAACATTAATATTTTATTATTTTATTACTAAAGAAGCAACTAAAGAATTTGAACGCAATTTTTCTAAATGGGCGAAAGAGGTTATTAAAATAAAAACCCAAGAAGAACTTATTAACTTTATCAAAAAAAACATTGAACCGGTGATAATTGCAAAGGAAAATGAATACAAAGTTCGCTTCCTTGAAACGAGACAAAATAATCTTCAACAGTATCGTATTCGATATATTCTTGCTAAAATTGCTCAATATCTAGATCAGGAACGGTTAGGGTCATATATTCCGCAAGTATTAGATAATTATATAACCAAAGGAGTCGAGATTGAGCATATTTTACCTTTTAATCCAGCATTAAATTTACGTGACGAAATCGGAGAAGAATATGACGATTTAAAAATTAGATTAGGGAATTTAACCCTTCTTGAAAAAACAATGAATATTGTTGTAAGTAATGATTTTTTTTCAAAGAAAATCTTGGAATATGGAAAATCCCCATATTATATTTCCAAATCTATTTCTGCATTAGATAGTATTGGGCAAAATTCTTCAGTAACAAGGCTTAATCATAAATTAAAATCATTTGACAAATGGGATAAGGTTTCTATTTCCGAGCGACAAGAATTATTATATAATTTATCAAAAGACATATGGAAAATAGAATGTAACTAAAAAATGTTCGATAAGTATTCCTAATAAAAAAAGCAACAGTTTTAATTCAAACCGTTGCCTTTTCTATAAAATTAAATCAAAATATTAGTTTTTCAAAGAAGCCATGTCAATTACAAAACGATATTTCACATCGCTTTTCAACATTCTTTCATAAGCGTCATTGATGTCTTGCATGTTGATCATTTCGATTTCTGAAACGATATTGTGTTTGCCACAAAAATCTAATAATTCTTGTGTTTCAGCAATTCCACCGATAACAGAACCAGCTACAGATTTTCTTCCCATAATCATGGGAACAGAATTTAGCATTGGATCTAATTCACCTAAATAGCCGACTAAAACCAAAGTCCCATTGATGTTTAATGTTGTCACATAAGGATTTACGTCGTGAATCGAAGGAACCGTGTCAATAATTAAATCGAATTTTCCTGCCACTGATTTCATTTGTGAATCATCCGTAGAAATAATCACTTCATCAGCACCCAAATCTTTAGCATCTTGAATTTTATCTGGAGTTCTTGAAAACAAAGTAACTGAAGCGCCAAGTCCTTTTGCCAATTTAACTGCCATGTGGCCTAAACCGCCCAAACCAACGACTGCAACCTTGCTTCCTTCTTTCACATTCCAATGTCTCAACGGCGACCAAGTCGTAATTCCTGCGCAAAGCAATGGCGAAACTGCTGCCAAATCTAAGTTTTCTGGAACTCTTAAAACGAAAGCTTCGTCAACGACAACTTTTTCAGAATAACCCCCAAAAGTCTGCGTGTTCAAATGCTTGTCTTTGCCGTTGTAAGTTCCCGTAAATCCGTTTAGGCAATATTGCTCTAAATCTTGCTTACAGCTGTCGCAAGTTCTGCAAGAATCAACCAGACAGCCTACTCCTACTAAATCTCCAACTTTGAATTTTGAAACTTCATTTCCAACAGAAGTAACTTTCCCGACGATTTCATGACCCGGAACTGCTGGATAAAGTGTTCCTCCCCAATCATTTCTGGCAGTATGCAAATCAGAATGGCAAACACCACAAAATAAAATATCAATTTCTACATCTTTTGGCAAAACATTTCTGCGCTCGATTGTCATTTGCTTTACATCTGCTTCTTTAGATTCAACTCCAAAAGCTTTCACATTTGTTGTATTTGCTGTGCTCATTATTTAGTTTTTTAAATTTATTCGAAGATAAGAAATCTGATTATGCTTGAATTGCGAGAATCAAACAATATTAAATTGGAAGTAGCTGTGTGTATTTTGAAAATTTGAGAAAAAATCTTTTATAATTTTTTGAATTCCATTTCCAAAAATATATAAAACAAAAAAACCTTACTGTTTCCAGTAAGGCTTTCTGTGAAGGCAGAAGGATTCGAACCTTCGACCGCCTGCTTAGAAGGCAGGTGCTCTATCCAGCTGAGCTATGCCTCCATTTTTCTTTTAAAACTTAAATGGAAAAAGTTTATTTTGTCGGGGTGGCAGGATTCGAACCTGCGGCCTCCTGCTCCCAAAGCAGGCGCGATAACCGGGCTACGCTACACCCCGAAAACAAAAAAGCGGAGAGTAAGGGATTCGAACCCTTGGTACAGTTTCCCATACGCATGTTTAGCAAACATGTCCTTTCGGCCTCTCAGGCAACTCTCCTAAACCATAAAGAATTAATCCTTTTTTGCGGTTGCAAATGTAACTCATCATTCTATAAATACAAAGCATTTGTACGTTTTTTTTCTATTTTTTTTTCTTCAAACCTAAAAGACATTAAGCGTCAATAGTATACGTCAAATGTTTTTTTCTTGTTTTTAGTGCTGATTATTTCATTTAGCAAAAAAAAGCCTCTTAATTAAGAGGCTTAAATTTTTAAAACTTAAGTTGATAAACACTATCTAGATCTTCATTTCCGCATAAATTTACTTCAAGATCTTTAACTAGTCCGTTGTTAAGTCTATAAACCCATCCGTGAAGGCATAAATTTTGTCCATTTCTCCATGCTCCCTGAACGATTGAAGTCTTTGCAAGGTCATAAACCTGCTCTTTTACATTCAATTCAACAAAAGCATCAAAGCGATCTTTTTCGTCCATAATAGAGTCTAAAAAATGATGATGATGTCTATAAACATCTTTAATATGGCGAATCCAGTTATCAATCAAACCAATCGAATCATTTCCCATCGCTGCTTTTACACCGCCACAGCCATAATGACCGCAAACGATAACATGTTGTACTTTCAAAACATTCACGGCATAATCTAAAACGCTCAACATATTCATATCAGAGTGAATGACCATATTTGCAATATTTCTATGCACAAAAACTTCCCCAGGCTGTGCTCCTATGACTTCATTTGCAGGAACACGGCTGTCAGAACATCCAATCCATAATAATGGCGGAGATTGCCCTTCTGCTAATCTTTCAAAGTATTGTGGGTCGCTATCAATTTTTGATTCTACCCATTTTCTATTTCCGTCTAATATTTTTTTATAAAAATCGCTCATTGTTTTTTTAATTTTAAAATTTTCAGAATCAAATTATATTGATTCTCCTTTACTTTTTTCATTTTCAAGAAGTTCCAAGCAGTGCTGATAATCCAGTTTTGCTTGCTTCCTTATCCTCGCCTCTTCAAAATTTTCAAAGAAAACATGGTTTCCTTCATCTTCAATATCATCTAGCTCATAGGCCTTTTTAAAACCTTTAAGCTTTACTTTTATATTCTCTTCAGAAGCTCTTATTGTTGCAAATTCTTGGATTAAATCCAAAACATCATGTGCAATATATACCGTGTCTGAAGCATTTATTACCACTTTAGAATTTTCTGGAATCTCTGCGAGAGTTGTTTTTATGGCCGCTTTATTTAAGAAAGAAACCTCTTGTGCCAAGTCAATTCTTATGACGTCTCCGTCTTCAAATTTTTCCTTTCTAAAACGATAGGCTCTTTTTAAATTTCCTCTTAATATAAAGATGATGCTGATGATAATTCCCAGTGCTACTCCTTTCAATAAATCTGTAAAAACTACTGCTAAGAGAGTTGCAATGAAAGGCACAAATTGATATTTCCCTTTATGCCAAAAATGCATTATAACAGCTGGTTTTGCTAATTTATACCCAACCAAAAGCAATACCGCTGCCAAAGTCGCCAACGGAATTTTATTTAGCAGAAAAGGAATTGAAAGCACACTTATCAGCAATAAAACACCATGAATAATAGCAGACATTTTAGTTTTTGCACCAGCATTTGCATTTGCAGAAGATCTTACAACAACAGAAGTCATTGGCAATCCGCCGATTAAGGAACTTAAAATATTCCCAATTCCTTGTGCTTTTAATTCCACATTTGTATCGGTATATCTTTTTTGAGAATCCATCCTGTCTGAAGCTTCAATGCAAAGCAATGTTTCAATTGAAGCCACAATTGCAATTGTTGCACCAATAGTCCAAACTTTGGCATCCATAAATCCAGAAAAATCAGGCGTTATAATGATATTTTTAAAATCATCCCAAGATTGAGGCACTGGCAGATTTACCAAATGCTCTTTTTGAATTGCTAAAGAGTTTCCTGAAGAAATAAAAATTTCGTTCAAAATAACACCAACAACCACTGCTACCAAAGCTCCCGGAACTAATTTCAATTTTTTCAAGAAATTAATTTTATCCCAAGAAATTAAAATAGCAATTGAAATCAAAGTGATTAAAATAGCGCCAAGCTGCACATGATTGAACGCTTCAAAAATGGAATCCCAAGCATTTCCTCCTTTTTCAGCAAAGGCTTCGTCTCCTTCAAAATCAGCATCATAGCCAACTGCATGAGGAATTTGTTTTAGAATAATGATAATTCCAATACCGGCAAGCATTCCTTCAATAACATTTGTTGGAAAATAATTTGAGATGCTTCCTGCTTTGACAAATCCTAGAATTAACTGAATAATTCCAGCAATTAAGCCGGCAGTAAGAAATATATTAAACGCGCCCAAGTCAGTAATTGCAGTTAAAACTATAGCTGTCAAACCTGCCGCCGGACCAGAAACGCTGATGTGAGAACGGCTGATAGTCCCAACTACGATTCCGCCTACAATTCCAGCTATAATACCTGATAAAGGTGGTGCACCAGAAGCCAAAGCAATTCCTAAGCAAAGCGGAAGTGCCACCAAAAAAACCACTAAACCAGATGGAAAATCGGATTTAAGGTTGGCAAAAAGATTTATTTTTTTTGTCATAATACCTAAAAAATTTAATACAAATATGTAGAGCAAACAAAAAAATGAAAGCTCTGTCCTTGAAGTTTTCAAGAATCTAAAAAATTGTATTAAACCTGTTCAGGCGGAGGAGAGAAAATGGTTGAAGCCGCATTATCGTACTTCAAAGTATGCTGTGAAATGATCAAGCTTGAAGAACTTGCCGTATAATTTGAGAAAATTATAAAGTCAGCAATTTTAAAATCAGCTTTTAATTCTTTACAACAGTTGTTGTGCTGTTCTTCTTCAGACATGCTGTAAACCATAGATGTGTCAACGTCTTCCTTTATCAAGCTCACAACTGTGGGCGTGACGATAAAAGTCAAAAACATTAATAAAACTATTTTTACTGCAAATTTCATAGTGGCGAAAATAGTTATAAAAGAGTTTATTTAAAAGCTATACAAATTAATTTAATCAAATTTTAACATCAAAAAAAAATGCAATGATTATATTAAAAAATCATTGCATTTTCATAAAAAAAATTCTAACCAACTTAGATCTTTTCTTCAAGCCAAGCTTGCATCATCCAGATAGTTTTTTCTTGCTCTTTGATAAAATCGCTCATCATTGAATTTGTTCCTTCGTCATTTGCTTCTGCAGATTTAGTCAAAAGTTCTCTTTCTATTTTTAATAAATCTGATAATGAAGTAACAATTAAATGAACCGCTTCTTCATCTACAGAAATATTTTTTCCTACTTTAATTTTATTATTATCTATATAATCTTGAAAAGTATGCAAAGGTTTTCCGCCAATTGTCAAAACTCTTTCGGCAATCAAATCGATTTTTAATTGTGCATCATTATATAATTCTTCAAACTTAACATGAAGATCAAAAAAGCGTTTTCCTCGTATATTCCAATGAATTCCTCTTAAATTCTGATAATATACCTGGAAGCTAGAAAGCAACATGTTTAAATCATTTGCAATTTGCTCAGTTTCCTTAATTGGCAAGCCTAAAATATTTGTTTTCATTTTGGTAGTTTTAATTATGATTTAAAATTACAAAATTTAAAAGAGTTTAAGTCATAAGGAAATCTTATAATTTTCTATATTTGCATCACAAAATACTATCATAATGACTATCACTCAATTATATTATGTTTTGGCAGTTGCCGAAAATAAAAATTTTACGCTTGCAGCAGAAAAATGCTTTGTGACGCAACCGACTTTAAGCATGCAGATTCAAAAATTGGAAGATGAACTCGGAATTCTAATTTTTGACAGAAGCAAAAAGCCAATTCAGTTAACAGAAATCGGGCAAAAAATTGTTACGCAAGCCAAGAATATTGTCAATGAATCGGATAGAATTCAAGATATAGTGGACCAGCAGAAAGGTTTTGTAGGTGGTGAATTCAAATTAGGAATCATTCCGACGATAATGCCGACGCTTTTGCCTATGTTTTTGAATAATTTTATAAAGAAATATCCAAAGATAAAACTGATTATTGAAGAGCACAATACTGAAGAAATTATCACAAGATTAAAAAACGGCCATTTAGATGCCGCGATTGCGGCAACTCCATTGGAAGATGAAAAAATCAAGGAAATTGTTTTGTATTATGAACCTTTCGTAGCTTATTTTCCAGAAAATCACAGCAGCTTTCAAAAGGAAGAAATTGAAGTGGATGACATAGATGTCGATAATTTATTGTTGCTTCAAGACGGACATTGTTTCCGTGATGGAATTTTAAATCTTTGCAGGAATATCAACAGTTCTGACGCTTCTCCTTTTCAAATTGAAAGCGGCAGCTTTGAAACTTTAATAAAATTGGCAGATGAAGGTTTAGGGACGACGCTTCTTCCCTATTTGCATACTTTAGATTTAAAGGAAAAAGACAAGTTGAAATTAAGACAGTTTAAAGACCCAAAACCATCGAGAGAAGTAAGCTTGATTTTCCCAAAAAGCGAGCTTAAAATTCATATTATTGACGCTTTAAGACAAGTAGTTGCTGGCGTTGTGAAAGGCGCAATTGTTTTTCAGAATGTTCAGATTATTAGTCCGCTTTCAAAAAAATCTTAATTATTTCAACACAGATTTTTAACGTAGATTATTAGTTAAACACTAATTCCATGAATTTACACAAATCAATTGGTATAAATTCATGGAATTAGTGTTTATATTTGATAACTTGAGAAACTAAATCTGCGTAAATCTGTGAAATCTGTGTTTCTTAAAAAAGAAAAAAGGAGCTATTTAGGCTCCTTCTTTTTTTATTTGTTAACTATTATTAAGCATTGCTTTAATTCTGGTTTTTCGACTGTGTAGCTTAAAAGCCATTCTGTCAATTGCTCGATTTCATATGGAAGCAAACTTCTAATTGCTTTCTCTAACTCTTTACAAAATAATAAAGGATCGAAACTCACTCTTTCAAGGATAGATTTTGTAAAAGCAAACATTGGTCTTGTCATAGTGATAAATTAAATTTTGGAGGTTAATTGTTGTAAGAACGTTTCGTAAAATTACTGAATTAATTGATTGGTTTTCATAAAAAAACGTTAATAACATTTAAATCATACGAAAATTAACATCTCTACTATCGATTTAAAAACTATACTTTTCTAGCTCTCAGCATTTCACGCTTTCCCGGAGGTCCGTTTAATTTTTCTACTATAAATCCAGATTCTTTCATTGCGTTTTTGATGGAACTTCGGCAAGCGTAAGTTACTAAAACACCGTTTGGTTTTAAAGCTTTGAACATAATCTGGAAAATCTCCAATGACCATAATTCTGGCTGGACTCTAAATCCGAAAGCGTCAAAATAAATCAAATCATATTTATTTTCATCTGCAATCTCTTGGAACTTCTTATTTTGTTTCTCCAAAGTAAAATTTGGATCTAAAATCACTTTTTCATTCCAATCAGATTGGTGCATTTTTAGGAAGATTTCTTCGTATGATTTCGCTTCCAATTCAGAAACATAATTCATTTTCAAAGCATCTTCCTCAGAAACCGGATAAGCTTCTACGCCAGTATAATCGATGTTTTGATTGGCATTTTTAGCTTCCAAATAAGTTATAAAAGCATTTAATCCTGTCCCAAAACCAATTTCCAAAATTGAAACGTACTTCCCTTCAAATAAGGTAAGTCCGTTTTTTATAAATACATGTTTTGCTTCTTGAATTGCTCCAAATTTCGAATGATACGTTTCATTCCAATCGGGCAATAAAATCGAAGTCGAACCGTCTTTGGTCTGAATAATTTCTCTTTTCATTCTAAGTAATTATTCTATAAAAAGTTTTTTAATCCTAGGAATTGGTCCAACGCATTTCACCTGATGGCAAGCCACGCAAGCCGAAACTCCGGCATTGAAATGTTCTTTAGCATTCTTCGGATCTTCATAAATCAGCTTCTGAGAATTGATAAAAACTTCGGCTTGTTTCTTAAAAAAAGCATCGTTTTCACTTTCATCCGTCATGGCAGATTTGTGGATTTCTAAAAAGTGCGAAGGAAATTTTCCAATTGTGTCGCCATTTTTGATACGCTCTTTTAAACGCTGGTTGTCCACATACATTTGTTCCATCAAAGCTGCCATTTCTGACATTTCATACATTTCGAATTCCTTCGATTCTGTTTTTGCAGGAACTTCCTTTTTGGCAACAGGCTTCTTTTCTTCCTGTTTATTACAACTGGAAAGCAATAAAATTCCGAAAAGAACTATAAAAAATTGCTTCATTATTTGCTGATTAAAACGCCGTCAGCTTGAAAAGCATACGTAATTTTTGGTTGTGTAATTTTGTCGATTTCTGCTTGAGATTTTCCTCCATCTTTTGCATAATGCTGTAATTCTGCTACAGAAACCTCATCAACGAAAGCTTTTCCGCTAACAATCGCTTCAGAATTATCGGCATTTAAAGGAACGAAAAATCCATAATCTTTAAATTTTACGAAAGATTCAGAATTGTCAGCCAAATCCATTTTCATCCAGCATCCTTTTTTCTTGCAAACTGATTTGATATTAGATTTGAATTTCACATTAATAGTATCTCCCTTTTTCAAAGTCTTGTATTTTGCAAGCATTTGCTCTTTTGTCAAAGCTCTATCCGCTAAAATTTTACTTCCAAAAGAAGCATATTCTACTTTAACTTCCTTTGCAGGAACAACTTCAATAGTTTTTTTAGCTTCAGCTGGTTTTTCAGCAGTTGCAACAGCGTCAATTTTTACAGCTTCTTCTGATTTCACATCTACGGCAGAAACCGTGTCAGCTTCGACCTTTGTAACAGTATCTGTAGGAGTTTCAATTACTGTTTCTTCCACCGTTTCTGTTTCTTTGTTTTTGTCAGCGCAACTTGCAAAGACTAAAATTGAACATGCTAAGACAAATATATTTTTCATAATTTGGAGTGATTTTAAATTATCTGATGCAAAAATAGCACTTTAATCAAAAGTAAGAACGCTCTACATTAAATTTTATGTTTCATTGATGAAATCTCAATAACTATAGCTCGAAAAAATCAATAATAAAAAAATCACTCGATGAATGGAAAGATATTTATTTTTAATGGAAAAACTTTCCAATTTTTATTAATTTAGCCAAATCGAGTAACATTGATAACAGTCAACCAATTTTTATTTTAAAAATACTGATTATCAATATTTTAAACAACTTTAACCACAACTAAATGGACATTAACAATCCAAACGAAATCGATATAGTAAGAGCTACTTCTTCTAAAATCAATGAAATCGATTTTGAAAATCTTGCCTTTGGAAATGTATTCACAGATCACATGCTTATGTGTGATTTCAAGGATGGAAAATGGCAAAAACCTACGATTAAACCTTACGAACCTTTCCTTTTAGATCCTTCTGCAAAAGTTTTTCACTATGGCCAAGCGATTTTTGAAGGAATGAAAGCTTACAAAGACGATAATGATGATGTTTGGCTTTTCAGGCCGGATGAAAATTTCCATAGATTCAATAATTCTGCAAAAAGAATGGCAATGCCTGAAGTTCCTGAAGAGATCTTTTTAGGAGGTTTGCACGAAATTTTGAAAATTGAAAAAGAATGGGTACGAAAAGGGAAAGGAAACACCTTATATATTCGTCCGTTTATGATTGCCATTGGAACTGGCGTTATCGCTGCTCCTTCTTCGCAATATCGCTTTATGATTATACTTTCTCCTGCAAAATCTTATTATTCTGGAGAAGTGAAAGTGATTATCGCTGAACATTTTAGCCGTGCGGCAAATGGAGGAATTGGTGCGGCAAAAGCAGCCGGAAATTATTCTGCACAATTTTATCCGACTAAATTAGCAAATGATAAAGGTTTCCAGCAAATTATTTGGACGGATGATGCTACGCATACGAAATTAGAAGAAGCCGGAACAATGAACGTTTTCTTCAGAATCAATGACACTTTATTTACAGCCCCGACTAGTGAAAGAATCTTAGACGGCGTGACCAGAAAAAGTTTAATTGCTATTGCAGAACGAGAAGGAATAGATATTCAAGTGCGCTCAGTTTTAGTTTGGGAACTTGTGGAAGCGGCAAAAAACGGAACTCTAAAAGAAATTTTTGGCGCCGGCACTGCAGCAGTTGTAAATCCGATTGTTGGGTTTTCTTATCAGGATGAATATTATGAACTTCCAAAACAGGAAGATTCTATTGCTTTGAAATTAAAAGACAAATTGACCAATATTCAATATAAATTAGAAGAAGACACTTTTGGCTGGACGGTTAAGATTTAAGATATTAGTTTTACAGATTGCAGAATTTAGATTGCAGTTTTTACATAAACAAAAATCCCGAAATTACTTTCGGGATTTTTTATATTCTAAAATGAAATAATCCTTTAATCTGTATTATATTTCACTTCAAAATCACAGAAAAATCAGGCTTGAAATAATTCGGGCCTTTCATGACTTTTCCGTCTTCTCTGTAAATTGGATTTCCATCAGCGCCCAATTTACTCATATTGCTTCTTTGAATTTCATCAAAAACTTCCTCGATTTTATGCTGCAAACCGTGCTCGATAATCGTACCGCATAAAATATAAAGCATGTCGCCCAAAGCATCGGCAATTTCTACTTTGTCATCGTTTTGAACTGCTTCCAGATATTCTTCATTTTCCTCTTTCATCAAATTATAGCGAAGGATATTCTTGCTTTCGCCTAAATCGCCTCGTGGAATTTCACTATATCCAATTCCAAATGCTTGATAGAATTCTTTTACTGCGTCCAATTGTTTCTGCATAATTTCTTAAATTAAATGATGGTGCAAAATAGCAACTTTTGGATTCAAAATAATTACTTTTGCATAAAATTTATAAACTATGTTTTCACAAGGTCAAATAGGATTTGCTATATTTTTCGTAATCGTTTTTGTCATCGCAATGATTTACACCTACAGAAAAGACCTTAAACTTCACAAGGTTTTTTACAAGGGAAGCATGTGGGTTTTACTAGGATTTTTATGTTTTATTGGATTGTTATTCGTAATTAAAATTTTCATGAAGCATTAATTTTTGCCACAAATTACACGAATTCACACAAATCGATTCGTGAAAATTCGTGTAATTCGTGGTAGAGTAGCCATAAAAAAACGCCTTGATTTTCTCAAGGCGTTTTTCAAAAATAATATATATTCTAATTCTCTTCCGGCAAAAAACCATACGTTTTAGAATAATAAAGCATCTGCTCAGCGAAAGTTTTCGGCTGTGTAATTTCAAAAGAAGTGATTTCTCCTTTATCGTTAGTTTTAGGAACAATCACAGGATTTACAAAGCCACTGTAAGGCGCTGACTTAAATTTCTTGTTTCTCTCCAAAACTTCTTTGTGTAGTTTTTGATCCACTTTTACTCCGTAGTTTTCTACCAAAGCTTTTCCTGCTGCGAAATCACCTTCTGATTTAATTCTTTGTGTTTCTCTCAAAAGCTGTCCGAATAATTCGTGTAGTTTTTCATAGTTTGTGATGTTGAAATAAGTCTTTCCGTCACGCGTAATTTTCTCGATTACGTTGTCTTTCTTCCCTTTTTCAAAAACCCAAGCACTCACCCACTGGCGGTTTCTCATATGCGCTTCTTCAATGTCAGCACCTTGTTCTAGACGAATCAATTGTGTCATCAAACCATTTCTGATGTAACCGTCATAAGCTGCAGTTCCCACTTTTTTCCAGTCGTCAACTAAGCCTAATTCTTGCAATTTTGGATTATATAAATAGTACAAACCAACTAAATCAGCACGACCTTCTTCCAAAGTCGAAGCATAACTTTTCAAAGTTTCCTTCGGAGTTCCGATTCCAGGATTAAGCTGGCCAGAAGCGTGACCTACAACCTCATGCAAAGCCGTATGTAATTTATCAGCAAGCTCGCCATATTTCTCTTCTAATTCAAATTCTTCTTTGTCGTTTGCAAATTCTTTCAAGCGATCAGAACCTCCAGCGTGATTGTGAGAATCCACAATATTTCCTAGAGAAACCGATTTTGAACCATGTTCTGCACGAATCCAATCAGCATTTGGAAGATTGATTCCGATTGGCGTGCTAGGTGAAGAATCCCCAGATTCTCCAGCAACGACGATAACTTTATAAGAAACCCCAACTACGTTTTTCTTTTTGTGAGCTGGCATTAACGGAGAATTGTCTTCAAACCACTGCGCATTTCCAGAAATCACTTCCATCTTTTTCGACATATCAAAGTCCTTGATTTGAACTACAGCTTCATAAGAACCGCGGTAACCCAAAGGATCATTATAAACTTCAATAAATCCATTGATGTAATCAATATTTCCTTCTGTAGCTTCTGTCCAAGCGATGTTATAATCATCCCAAGTCTTTAAATCTCCAGTTTTGTAATACTTGATTAGCAAAGCAATCGCATCTGCCTGTTTTTTGTTTTCAGCAACACCTTGCGCTTTTTCCAACCAATAAATAATTTTGTCGATTGCAGGTCCGTACATGCCGCCGCTTTTCCAAACTTTCTCTTCGATTTGGCCGTTTGCATTTCTAACCAATTTCGAATTTAATCCGTAAGAATAAGGTTTCGCAGCATCTGGGCTTTTCTTTGTTTTGTAGTAAGCTTCTGCTTCTTTATCTGTAATTCCTTCTCCGTAGAAATTTACAGCAGAACCCGCCAATAAACCTTTTGACTCGTCAAGATTTACTTTTTTAACATCTTTATCATTGAACAAAACATCAACAATTTCAGGAGCTAAAGCCGTTTTTGTATCAGAAAGCAATTTTGTAAAATATTCTTTTGAAAAATCTGGCTTGATTTTATCACTTGAATAATGGTGATGGATTCCGTTAGCGAACCATACTCTTTTCAAATAAATTTCAAAATTTTTCCAATCTGTAGAAGTTTTATCGCCGTTGTAAGTCTGGTAGATGTTTTCTAAAGCTTTTCTGATTTTTAAATTGTGCTTGTAATTTTGATCCCAATGAATATCACGGCCGGCCATTCCTGCCTGAGTCAAGTAATACACTAATGTTTGTTCTTTCAAGGTAAGATTTTCCCATCCCGGAACTTGATAACGCAATACTTTAATGTCTGCAAACTGCTCTACTTCATACTGAAAATCTCCTGTGCTTGCTGACGCCACTTCTTTTGACTCCTCTTTTTCTTTGTTGCAAGAAACAAGAAAAGCCGATGCAAGAAAAATTCCTGCAATGGTTTTTAATTTCATACTTTATTCTGTTTTTTGATTATTAAGAAACAAATATAAACATTTCTTAACATTCCGCTTATAACCTTTGTTTCGAAACTAAATTTCATACTTTTGTGTTTAGAAAAAACCTAAACCGCTATGAGAATATTAAAATACATTTTGCTTTTGGCAATACTCGCTATTATTGGATTTTCTGTGTATGTCGGGACGCAGAAAAGCGAATATGAAGTAAAAAGAAGCAAAGTCATAAAAGCCCAAAAATCAGTAATTTTCACTTATGTAAATGACTATCGAAATTGGGAAGATTTTGGAGCTTGGAAAGAGGAAGATCCAAATATGACTTTCACTTATTCAGATACAACCATCGGAAAAGGAGCTTCTTATTCTTGGAAAGGAAGTTATGTGGAAGGAAAAACGACCACGGTTTTTGAAAAAGAAAACGACAGCATTGCCCAAAAAGTCATAGTTGCCGGCAATGAAGGAACCGCTTACCTTACATTTAAAGACACAACTGGCGGTACAAAAGTCACTTGGCACTCTAAAGGAAAATTAGGCTTTATGGATAAGTTTTATGCTACTTTCAAAGGCGGATCTGAAAAAATGATCGGCACTATGTTTGAAAAAACGCTGGCAAAATTAGACAAGGTGATTTCTCATGAAATGAATACTTACACTATTAAAGTTAATGGCATAGTTCAAAAACTGGGCGGTTATTATTTTCAGCAAAAAATTACGTGCAAAGTTTCAGAAGCCCAGAAAAACATCAGTCTGATTCTGCCAAATATGTTGCGTTTTTTTAAAGACAATAACATTGCCTTGACCGGAAGTCCGTTTGTTTTATATTCAAAATATGATTTGGCGAATGAAAAAGTCACGCTTTCTGTATGTTTGCCAATGAAAGAAGAAATTTTCACTTCAGAAGGAAGCGATTACACAAGCGGCAATCTGCAACCTTTTCAAGCTGTAAAAACAACTTTAAATGGAGATTATTCACACAGCAAAGAAGCTTGGGATAAAACTTCAGACTATATAAAGAAAAATAATCTGGCTGAAAATTTAAACGGACATCGCATCGAAGTGTATTCGGTTGCGGCTTCGCAAGTAAAAAATCCTTCGAAATGGGTTACCGAATTTTATATTCCTGTTGGGCAAAGTGTTGTGACAGAAACTGCACCTATTTCTGAAATTACAGCAGAAGTTGTGAAACCAAAACCTGTGGCAAAACCCGTTTTAAAACCAGCGCCGAAACCTGCTGCAAGAGAAGCCCAAGTTATAGAATAATTTTAGAAAATATTTTTTTGAAAAGCCTAGCATTTTGTTAGGCTTTTTTATTGCAGACAATCGTTCAGGTGTTTACAAAAATTCAAATAGTTTCTCAAATAGCCCCGATGATGCCATTGTTTGAGCTCTTTCTTCTGCTAACAGGCAGAAGAAAAGCGAGTGGCTTCAGCGGGAATTGCCTTTCCTGAAAATGCCTTATGATTCGCTTCAAAAAAACAGAATTCCTTTTGGCTTTTGGCTATTGCCTAAAAAACATATCTTTGTGCAAAATCAAAATTTATGAGTGCTTTGCAAACAATTATAGAGCAGGCTTGGGAAAACCGCGCATTGCTTCAAGAAGAAAAAACTACAACTGCAATTCGTGAGGTAATTGACCTTTTAGATGCCGGAAAACTTCGTGTTGCGGAACCTGTCGCTGAAGGCTGGCAAGTAAATGAATGGGTAAAAAAAGCAGTGGTAATGTACTTTCCTATTCAGAAAATGGAAACTTTGGAAGCTGGAATTTTTGAATACCACGATAAAATTCCGTTGAAAAGGAATTATGCAGCAAAAGGAATCAGAGTTGTTCCAAATGCTGTGGCAAGACACGGAGCTTACATTTCAAGCGGCGTGATTTTAATGCCAAGCTATGTAAATATCGGCGCTTATGTCGATGAAGGAACAATGGTTGACACTTGGGCAACAGTTGGAAGCTGTGCTCAAATCGGAAAAAACGTACACTTAAGTGGCGGTGTTGGAATCGGCGGTGTTTTAGAACCATTGCAAGCCGCGCCTGTAATTATCGAAGATGGTGCTTTCATCGGTTCAAGATGTATTGTTGTGGAAGGCGTTCGCGTGGAAACGGAAGCGGTTTTAGGCGCGAATGTTTGCTTGACGGCATCTACAAAAATCATTGACGTGACTGGTGAAACTCCTGTGGAAATGAAAGGTGTTGTTCCGGCTCGTTCGGTTGTGATTCCTGGAAGTTATACTAAAAAGTTTGCAGCGGGAGAATTCCAAGTTCCGTGTGCGCTGATTATTGGAAAAAGAAAACCTTCGACAGATTTGAAGACTTCTTTAAACAATGCATTGCGTGAATATGACGTGGCGGTTTAGATAGATTAGATTTCAGATCGTTAGACTTCTTAGACTTTCAACTTTGACAAACTTTAGACTTTAAATGAAGAATACCTATAAAGAATTAGTGAAAATTTTAGGCAAAAGACTTTTTATCGTAATTGTCTTATTTCAAATTTGTAGATTTTTATTCTACTTTTTTAACCGAGGTGCTTTCGAAAGCCTTACTTTCCTGACTCTTTTAGGTGGTCTTCTTTTTGATCTTGCTGCGATTGGCTATATCAATCTTATTTTTATAGCGGCGCATCTTTTGCCTGGAAATTTAAAATATAGTGACAAGTATCAAAAAGTGCTCAAAATGGCATTTTATACGGTCAATTTAATTTTCGTAGGTACTAATTTCGTCGATTTTGAATATTTCAAATTTACCGGAAGACGAAGTACTTTCAACTTGATTACGGCTTCGGGGATGGAAAATGAAATTGGAGGTTTATTAATTTCCTTTTTAGCAGAATTCTGGTATATTCCTTTACTATTTATTTTGCTCAGCATCCTTTTCTGGAAATCACTGGGGAAGGTAAAACTCCAAAAAAGTACAGAAAACACAAACTTCAAAGGAATCTTAAAGCAATCGGGAATAATGGTTTTGTGCCTTGGTGTAGGATTTTTAATGGCTCGAGGCGGTTTCAGAAAAAAACCTTTGCGAATTGTTGATGCGATTAGTTATAGCGGAACGGTGAATTCTGCCGTGATTTTGAATACTCCTTTTTGCATCTTAAAAACAATCGGAAAGAAAGAAGGCTTGAAAAATCCTAATTTCTATAAACCCGAAGAACTTGATGCTATTTTTAACCCTGTAGTGGAAACTCAACCGCAAAGATTGCCTAGCAAAAAGAACGTTGTGATTCTTATTTTGGAAAGCTTTGGGGATGAAAACGTACATCAAGGCTACACTCCTTTTCTGGATTCATTGATGACTCAATCGCATTATTTCAAAAACGGTTTTGCCAATGGAAAGCTTTCTATTGATGCCGTTCCTTCAACGCTTTCTAGCATTCCGAGTTTAATGACCAATTCATTGATTACTTCGAGTTATTCTCTGAATGAAATTTATGGCTTGCCAAAAATATTAAAAGACAACGGCTATAAAACTGCCTTTTTTCATGGTGCGTTTAATGGAAGCCAAAACTTTGACCAATATTGCAAAGTAGCTGGTTTTGACGCTTATTATGGCAAAAATGAATATGACGGATCAGAAGCTTTTGATGGAAAATGGGGCATTTTTGACGAAGAATTTTTGCAGTATTTTTCAAAACAGATGAGCGCTTCACAACAGCCTTTTTTCTCTACTTTATTTACGATTTCGTCGCACAATCCTTATACTATTCCAGAAAAATATAAAGGAAAATTTCCTAAAGGGAAGACTAAAATTGCGGAAAGCATTGGCTATTCTGATTATGCCTTAAAGCAATTTTTCAAGACGGCGCAAAAAGCTTCTTGGTATAAAAATACGCTTTTTGTAATCACGGCAGATCACACTTCTTCAGAACCTGTGGAAGCAAAATCAAAGACAAATGTTGGAAAATTCCATATTCCGATTTTGTTTTTTGATCCTTCAAATCCAGAATTGAAAGGCGTTGATGAGAAGAATTTCCAGCAGATTGATATTATGCCGAGTATTGTTGATTATCTGAATATAAAAACGAAAATGGTCACTTTTGGAAAATCATTTAGATCTGACAAAAATTTTGCAGTTTATTATTTAGATAATATCTATCATTATGTAAACAATGATTTTTATATGGCTTTTGATGGAAATAAAGCGTTGGGTTTGTACAATTTCAAGAAAGATGAATTATTGAAAGACAATCTGCTTGAAAAAGACAAAAAAACTGCTCAAGAAATGGAACGTTTTATCAAAGCTTATATCCAATCTTTCAATCAAAGAGTGATTGACAATAAATTGACGGCGAAATAATTATTTATTTTCTTTTTGCAATTTGATCAGCTTCGCATATTTCATGTGGGAGAAAAATCCCTGAATCATGGAAATTGTGAGTCCGTCGATGCCGTTTAAAAAACCTTTTTTGAAGAAATAGCATCTTACGAAAGCAATTGTTCCGTTCACGAATGGCTTGAATGCGGTGACCCTTCTTCCTTGATCAAAAAGCTGTTGCGCATGCCAAGTCGAATATTGGTTTTTCTTGGCTACAATTTGGTCAAAAGAATCCCAGCCATAATGCAAAATATGGACAGCCACTTTTTTCTCATTTTGAGTAATAATTTTTTGATGGACTTTTGAATCGGAAGGATGAGCCGTCTTTTTATTAAAGAAACGAACCTTGTGATCAGGATACCATCCGGCAAAATCGATCAGTTTGTCACCCAAAAAATTCTTTACCCTAAAACTGAAAGCATCATATTCGTCTTGAATATATTTTCCTTTTAAAATAAATTCTTCGGCATCTTTATCTAAAAATTCATCAGCATCGAGGTTTAAAATCCAGTCATTTTTACAATGAGGCAATCCATGTGTTCTTTGCGGACCGTCACCTAAAAAAGCTTGCGAAATCACCTTTGCTCCTTTTTCAAGCGCAATTTCCACAGTTCTGTCCTTGCTTAAAGAATCGACAATAATCACTTCGTCGCAAACCTTGAAAAGTGCGTCAATGCACTTGCCAATATTTTTTTCTTCATTAAAGGTGATAACTAAACCGCTAATTGCCATTTGAATTTTATTTAGGAAGTGCAAAAATATAAATTTTAAGCCTATTTTCAGGTTATTTCAATTTGTATTGTTGGCATCTTCAAATACTTTGTATTTTAGCGCTTCAAAAAAAGTGGTTATGAAAATATTGGTCATTCAGCAAAAAAGAATCGGGGACGTTTTAACGAGTACTATTTTGTGCAATAACTTGAAGAAGTTTTATCCTGAAGCTACGATTGACTATATGTGCTACCCGAATAGCGTTGATGTTTTGCTTGAAAACCCAAATATTGATGAAATCATCACTCTTTCTAATGAAGTCAGAAAGTCATATACAAAATTGATGAAGTTCATCTTAAGTATACGAAAAAGAAAATATTATGTGGTTATCGACGCTTACAGCAAGCTGGAAACCAACTTGATTACGGCTTTTTCTGGAGCAAAATATAAGATTTCTTACCATAAAGGATATTCTAATATTTTTTATAATCATACCGTAAAACGTTTTAAAAACGGAACAAAATCTGATTTGGGATTAGCAATTGATAATCGATTATTGCTTTTAAAACCACTTATAAAAGAAACGATTAAAGATTACAAACCAAAAATATTTTTGACCCAAACTGAAATTCAAGAAGCTAAATCTTTACTTTCCAAATTCGGAATTGAAGAAAAGCAAAGACCTTTGATCATGTTTGGGATTTTAGGAAGTGAATGGTACAAAACCTATCCGCTTGAAAATATGGCGAAAATTATTGATTATACGGTTGAAAAATTGGATGCCGATATTATTTTCAATTATATTCCTTCCCAAAAAGAAGACGCAAATAAACTTTATAATTTGTGTACCCCTGAAACCCAAAAACACATCCATTTAGATTTATATAGCGAAGGATTGCGTTCCTTTTTAGCTTTATTGTCACAATGCAACATGCTTATCGGGAATGAAGGCGGTGCTGTAAATATGGCGAAAGCCTTGAGCGTTCCAACGTTTTCATTATTTTCACCTTCAGTGGATAAAGAAACTTGGCAAATTTTTGAAAATGAGAAAGAAAATGTTTCCATTCATTTAAAAGATTTGAAACCGGAAATCTATGAACAGCATGATGAAAAGTATATTAAGGAGCATACTTTCAAATATTTTGACGAATATCCGCTGTCATTGATTTTAGAGAAATTGGGCGCTTTTTTTAAGGAAGTTTTATAGCGAACTTATTCCGTTTTCAATCGCAATGATTTTATTTTTGCTGTTGAAAGCTCGGATTGCATTGTTCTTTTTCCAGATTTCCGGACTTGAATAACCGCGCGCATGGTCTAAATGCAGGCAGATTGCACTGTATCTGATTTGTTTTGAAAGCAATCCTAAATTAAATAATCGCTCTCCTAATTCCCTGTCCAAACCGCCATATTTCATATCGTGGTTAAAACCATTTACGTCTAAAATATCGCTTTTGAAACCCGAAGAATTATGTCCGTTCCACGATCTTTTTGTCGGCGTCACCCAGTTCATGAACGAAGCAAAAATTCTATTGTGCGTAAGTTTGGTAATTTTAAAGTTCATTTTTAGTCCTTTTGAGCGTAACCAGGAAACGTCAAAACATTTTTGAGAGATAATATCTTCCTCAGAAATCAGTTCAGAAATTGCCATTGGAAGCTTAAAATAACCTCCAGACAAAAAATAACCTGTTTCTTTTTCTTTTAAATGTAAAGCCACGAAATCTTTTCTTGGAATACAGTCGCCATCCGTAAAAAGAAGATAGTCTGAATTTGCCTTTAAAATGGCTTTGTTCAATATTTTAGACTTTTGAAAACCGTCGTCTTCTTGCCAGACATGCACAATCGGATAAGTGAATTTTGCACTAAAAGCATCAATTATTTCCTTGGTTTTTGGAGTAGAACCATCGTCAGCAATCACAATTTCAAAATCAGTTTCAGACTGAACGCTAAAGCCAATGAGGACTTTTCGCAACCATTCTTCTGCATTGTAAGTAGTAATAATAACTGAAACTTTCATTTAAAATATTGAGAATGGAAAAATACTATTTTTTTTAAGAATACTACTTCCAGAAGAATAATTTCTTTTTGATTCTTTTCTTTCTATGAAAGCGGTATTGAAAATCTGCTGTCATTTTCCATAAAGTACTAAAAATAAGCTCTTCAGATTCACCAGATACTTTTGCATATTCATTGCTCATGACTCTCACCATTTCTTTGTGTGGCGTCAATCGGCAAAGATTTTTCATACGAAGTTCAAAAGGCATCGAATCATGGAATTCCATGCGGTTTAAATCTACTAGAAAGAAATCATATTTGCCATCAATTGCTTTTTTAATCAAAGTATTTCCCGGAGAATGGTCTTTGAACTCCACTCCTTTTTGATGCAAATCATAGGAAAATCTAGTGAACTGTCTCAAAATTGTATCATTATCTGGATAATCTGGAATTTCCACTAATTCTCTGTAAGTCAAATCAGCTTGCAAATGTTCGCTCACATAATAGCTGTCTTTCAAGCCTATAATGTCATAATTTTCAAAATAAGCAATCGGCTGTGGCGTTCCAAATCCGAATTCAAGCAATTTATTTGCATATTCAAAGGAACGGCTTGCCTTAGATTTTCTGAAATATCGGTAAGCAATTTTATTTATTAAGTTTGGAATTTTGAAAGATTTGATGTTGATGGTTTTGTCTTGAAAATCAAAAAGCTTTATAGCATTTCTTTTTCCTATTATAAAATCAACTCCTGTATGTTGGAAATTTTCTACCATTGACAGTATGGCTTTTTTATTAGGAAGAAACGACTCGCTTATTTGAAATTTCATGTAGAATAATTTTAACAAAAATAGGCAATGTATTTAATTATCCCAATTAAAATATTATTTTTACTTTCAAATAAAACCCATGAAAACAAGTGTTTTTTTAGAATCCCACAACCTCAAGAATCGCGCAGGAGGACTTGGAACTTTTAATTATGAGCTTATTAAAGCGTTATCTCAAAAACCGACTCAGGATTTAGAGATTTATCTAAACACGAAATATCCTGAACAGCTTTCGAAAGAATTTGGAGATAAATTCAAATATCAAAAATATCACAGTCTTCACAGGCATTCTCTTTTTCGCTTGAGAGGAAAATATGATGTTTGGCATAGCATGAATCAAAATACTAAAATTGAGCCTTTCTATAAGCCTAAAAATTATGTTTTGACTATACATGATGTAAACTTTGTAGAAGAGCATTCTTCAGACATGAGTCATCGAAGTAATCAGCTTTTTATGAAAAAACTGGAACGTGCTGATGTGATAACGTATATTTCAAATTTTGCAAAAGAGCAAACCCATCGTTATTTTAAAGTTCCAAATGTTGAAGAAAAAATAATTTATAACGGAAATCCGATTACCCATTTTTTAAATACTGAAAATTTTATTCCCACTGTTCCTATTGACAAGCCTTTTTTCTATTCTATTGGCGATTTTATTGAAAGGAAAAATTTTATTTCTATTATCAAAATGATGAAAGAAATTCCTGATTTTAATTTAATTATTTCTGGGAATAATGATAAAGAATATGGTCTAGAAGTAAAAAATTTCATTATTGAAAACCATTTAGAAAACAGGGTATTTTTGACAGGAAAAGTTGATGATATAGGCAAACAATTTTATATGAAAAATTGTGTTGCATTCCTTTTCCCTTCAATTCGTGAAGGATTTGGGTTGCCTCCCATTGAAGCTATGCGTTTTGAGAAACCTGTTTTTCTTTCAAACAAAACTTCTCTGCCTGAAATTGGCGGTGATGCTGCTTTTTATTGGGAAGACTTTGATCCAACTTATATGAAAGAGATTCTTTTTGACAAATTATCTTATTTCGAAAATAATAAAGCGCTCCAAAAAGAAAAACTCTTGGAACGCTCTTTATTTTTTAATTGGGATAAAGCTGCTGCTGAATATTTAGATTGTTATCGAAAAATAATTGTTTAAAAATATTTTTCAAATGTTGCTTTTTTCTTCGGCTTGAAAATTCTCAGATGCTTGAACCATTGACCGAAATTTTTTCGCCATAAATAAAAACTTGAGAATTTCATGTCGTCTCTATTTTCGAAATGCTCTTTAATTTCAGATAGATTTGTGGCTGCAACATATCCCAAATCTTTCCATTGAGTTGGATTTAGATAAAAAACATCTTTAATTTCTTCAAAATTTTCCTTATTTGCACTTTTCCATTTGTCTAAAAAAACTGGGTTTACCTCTTCACGATGGCTCCAATTGTTTAGCTTGTATTCTAAATCTTTGGCAGATCTTGACAGTGATTCATGAAGTGTGAAAGAGTCAACATAAATAATCCTTTCTCTACTTTGACGAGCTAATTTATAATTTGGATAATTCGTTGCCAATAAAACTTTACAAGTATTTTTTACATATAAAATTCCATCATCCACATATTTATAGATATCGATATGATAACCCGAAATCTGTACTGGATGATCTTGTGGATTATCTAAGTATTTATCATATTTTCGAAGTGATTTTACATATTTCTCGAAATCTAAAAAATATTCATCGCTATCTACTTGAATAAGCCAATTTCCAATTCCCATTTTTAGTGACAGCATGTGGCGTTCTCGAGTATCCATCTGAATTCCCGTTAATGACGGAACATAGAAATTATCTCGGTAGATTTCAATTTTTTTATCAACATCAAATTTTTCTAACCATTCAAAAAATTCTGGATCTATTTCAAATTTATTACCTGACCATGTGGTAAGATTTTCATCAATTGCAATAAAAATCTTGTCAGCATGAGCATAAACTGGTGGAATTGACAATTTTAGTTTGTCATAATCATAAGATAACAAAAAACCTACGTGAATTTTTTTCATTTTTTTATTTTATAATATCTGATTTATTAACGAGAATTCGTTTAATCTTATTTTTTCATTTTTGGCAAAAATAACAATATAAAACTGATTAGCGCTTTTAAAAATTTCCAAGCAAATTTGTATTTCTTAATATGCTGAAATTGCAAATATCTTTTTGATGTTAGCTCATTTACATCTCTATAATCATCTAAAAAAGTTGGAAAAAACTTTTGTATCGTCTGCATTTTTTCTTTCTGAAATAATTCTGAAAACTCTGGATTAGACGAAATTCCTGTAAAATCATATAATGCTATTGTCTTCTTTAGATATTTTGTTGGCACATTTACATAACATATAGTGTATGCAAAAAATTCCCAATCTGAAGCAATTCTGTAATTTTCATTATAATAAAAATGCGTCTCAAACAACGATTTTCTGATAAAAGTCGACTGATGATTTATGGAACTGGAATAGAAAAAAGAAAAACGCAACTTTTCAGGATATGTTTTTAATCTTTTAGAACTTGGGCTAACCTTGTAGTTATCACCATAATAAATATCATAATCATCATTCAGGTCTGGAGAAATATTTTCTAAAACAGAATTGTCAATAAAGCAATCTCCTCCATTCATAAAAATCACAAAATCGCCTTTAGCTGCTTTAATTCCTTTATTCATAGCATTGAAAACACCACTGTCTTTTTCGCTAATCCAATAATCAATTTTATCTTGGTTTTGTTCAATTAATTCTTTACTTCCATCATTGCTTCCTCCATCGATAATTATAAATTCCAATGGTTTTAATGTTTGATTGGTAACGCTTTCAATGGTTTTAGCCAATCCAGCTTTATCATTATAATTGACCGTGATAACTGAAATTCTATTCATGCTTCTAAATATTCTAAATGGATAAAAACTTTTTATTATATACTTCTTTTATTCCGTCTTCAAGTTCTATAGAATGTTTCCAACCCAAGCTATTTAATTTAGTTGTATCTGTCAATTTTCTTGGAGTTCCATCAGGTTTTGAAGCGTCAAAAACTATATTCCCTTCAAATCCCGTAATTTTTTTGATCATGAATGCCAAATCAGAAATAGAAATTTCTTTTCCGGTTCCAATGTTTACAAATCCTTTGTCATTGTAATTTTGCATTAAGTAAACACAGGCATTCGCCATATCTGAAGCATGAAGAAATTCTCTCAAAGGAGTTCCTGTACCCCAAACCATGACTTCTGAATCTTTATTTTCTTTTGCTTCATGAAATTTCCTCAACAAAGCTGGAAGAACATGGGAATTTTGCAAATCGTAATTATCATTAAAACCATACAGGTTTGTTGGCATTACTGAAATAAAATTGCAACCATATTGATCTCTATAAGCATCACACATTTTAATTCCCGAGATTTTAGCGATAGCATACGATTCGTTTGTTTCCTCTAAAGTGCCGGTCAAAAGATATTCTTCTTTTAGTGGTTGCGGTGCCAATTTGGGATAAATGCAAGTAGATCCTAAAAATAATAATTTTTTTACACCTGTTTCATAACTTTGATGAATAACATTATTTTGAATCATAATATTTTCATAGATAAAATCTGCTTTATAGGTGTTGTTTGCAACTATCCCTCCAACTTTTGCCGCAGCAAGAAATACATATTCTGGTTGCTCACTTTCAAAAAATGCAGCAACAGCCCTTTGATCAATGAGATTTAATTCAGTTGAAGTTCTTGTGACAATGTTGTTAAACCCTTTGCTTTCGAGATCTTTTACAATTGCACTACCAACCATTCCACGATGACCTGCTACAAATATTTTTGAATCTAATTGCATAAATTATTTATTGTAATTTTTAAGATGTTTTTCTTTTTTGAAAATTTCCAAATCAGATTCCATCATTTCCTTAACTAACATATCTAATGTATATTTTGGAGTCCAGCCTAATTTTGTTTTTGCTTTAGTATTATCACCAATTAAAAGTTCTACTTCTGTCGGCCTAAAATAAGCAGGATCAATTCTTACCACAACTTGGCCAATTTTAAAAGCAAAATCTTGGTTAGCACTAGAAACTACTGTCGCTATTTCATCGACTCCTTCACCTTTGAATTCTAATGTCACGCCTACCTCATTAAAAGACATTTTGATAAAATCTCTAACTGTTGTAGTTACACCAGTTGAAATTACAAAATCTTCTGGAGTTTCTTGTTGTAAAATCAGCCACATTGCTTCTACATAATCTTTTGCGTGCCCCCAATCTCTTTGAGAATCAATGTTTCCCATATAAAGAACATCTTGCATCCCCAAAGCCATTGCAGCAACACCTCGTGTAATTTTTCTAGTTACAAATGTTTCTCCACGTCTTGGACTTTCGTGATTGAATAAAATTCCATTGCAAGCAAACATATCATACGCTTCACGGTAATTTACGGTAATCCAATACGCATACATTTTTGCGACAGCATAAGGTGAACGTGGGTAAAATGGGGTCGTTTCTTTTTGAGGAACTTCTTGAACTAATCCGTATAATTCAGAAGTTGAGGCTTGATAAATTTTGGTTTTTTTAGTCAAACCAAGTAATCTAACGGCATCAAGAATTCTTAATGTTCCAATTCCATCAGCATTTGCAGTATATTCAGGAATATCAAAACTTACTTTCACATGGCTCATCGCACCTAAATTATAAATTTCGTCAGGCTGAGTCTCTTGAATTATTCTGATTAGGTTAGTTGAATCACTTAAATCGCCATAATGCAATTTAAAATGCTGATTGTCAACATGAGGATCTTCATATATGTGGTCAATTCTTTGTGTATTAAATAAAGAACTACGTCTTTTGATGCCATGAACCATATATCCTTTTGAAAGCAATAATTCTGCTAAATAAGCACCATCTTGACCTGTAATTCCTGTTACTAATGCTGTTTTCATCTCTAAATATCTTTGTTTTGTTTTTGTCTTATTTTATACCAATTTTAACTACTATAGCTTTCTATAAATAGAATACATTTTTTCAACTGAATCATTACTCTTTAATTCCCTTTTCATTTTTATGGCATTTAATCTTGAATCATTTCTATATTCTTCTTTAAAATAAATTTTTTCTATTTTATCAGCAATATCATTGACATCCAAAGGATTAAAAACAAATTTATCATTGCCAATGGTTTCTGGCAAAGAAGTTACATTTGAACAAATTACTGGTTTTTCTATGCAGATTGCCTCATAAAGTGGATAGCTTCCTGCTTCATATAATGTAGGAACAACTACTCCAATAGCGTTTGTATAAATGCTATATAATTCATCTTGATTTACAAGACCTTTTAAAATAATTTGATCCTGTAATCCAAACTCTTGAATTTTGTTAATCAAAAATTCGCCATTATCACTTGAAAAATCTCCAGTAAAAATGAAATTTACGATTTTATTTTTATCTTTTAAAGTTTTTAAGGCTTCAAGTAACCTAATATGATTTTTGTGTTTCCAAGCATTTGCTGGGTAAAATAAGTATTTTGAAAAATCAAATTTATATTCAAATTCAAGGTTGTTGTCAAAATATTCATTAATCCATAAATCATTAATCCCGATTAATAGAGTATGTATTTTCAATGGATTAATTTGAAAAAAATTCACTAAATCTTCTTTCACATGGTTATAGCTGACAACAATAGCATCAGCTCTTTTCATATAATCAGGATAATTTATTGCTCTATTTTTTCTTTCCTGCTCAGAAAAAAACTCTGGAAAATGCAATTCTTGAACATCATGCATTGTTGTTATCAGCTTTGCTCTTGTTGTCTTAGGAATAAATTGATAAGGACAATGCAATATTTGTATATCATACTCTTTGATTAAAAAGTCATAAAATTCTTTCTTAAAAGCCAATTTTTTAAAAGTCAGAAACGAAACTGCCTTTCCTAAAAGATTATAAAGCTTAATTAAAGTTTTTGAATAAAAGTGAGTAGGAATTAAATGAAAATTTTGGTTCTTATCAATAATATCTAAAAACAAAGTATCATTTCGTTTATGATATACATAAAAATTAAAATTTTCATTATAATTTTCAGATATCATTTTCAAAATATTAAAGGAATATTGTCTTATTCCTCCAGATTTTTGATTTATCGTTGGTATGTAAAAAAGAATGTTTTTAGACATTTTATAACTATTTTATTTTTTTTGCTGGGATTCCAACATAGGTACCTCTTTCATCCAAGGACTTATTGATTACTGCTCCTGAGCCAATTATAACATCTGAAACAATTGTGACATTTTCTAAAATAGTAGCGCCGGTTCCAATGAAACAATCAGAAACAATATTTACATTTCCTGAAACATGAACTCCTGGAGAAATTGTAGAAAAAGATCCAATTGAGCTATCGTGTCCAATTGTAGCATCCAAATTTATATGAACAAAATCTCCAATTGTACTATTTGTTGTCATTAAAACGCCTGCACAGATAATTGCACCTTGCCCAAATTTTGTAAATCGTTCGTCAAATGCAACCGAATGATGAATTAAATTCGGAAATTCTGTCTTCTCTCCTTTGATTTTGGTATAGATTTTTTTTCTGATCGCAGGTGATCCTACTGCAATAACACAGTTATGATTTTCATTTGTGTGGTATTTTTCAAAATATATAGACTCCGAAATAACTTCAATATCATTTACTCTCTGATTCTCAACATATTCATTATCTCCAACTACAAAATTATGAACAGTAATTTTATCATCATGTTTTTTATTGAGCTCAAAAATTAGCCATTCTACTTCTTTAGCAAATCCAGATGCTCCGAAAATAAAAGTTTTCATAGAAAAAATTCTTTTATGGCATTGATTATTTCATCTTGTTCTTCATCTGTCATAGCTGGAAAACTTGGCAAATTAATTCCTCTCCATCCTAAATTCTCTGCAACTGCATGTTTTTGAAACTTACTGGCATACATTGGCATTGTATGAACTGGATAAAATAGTGGTCTGGTTTCAATTCCTTTTTCCATCAAAAAATCACGAAGTTGATCTCTTTGTTCTGGTTTTTCAACTAAAATACTACACATCCAATATGAATTATATACATCAGGAAGCTCTCCATGAAATTCTATGCTTGTATTTTTAAATGCTTCTTTATATTTATCAGCAATCTCTCTTTTTCTTTTTATAAATCCTTCCGCTTGCTCTAATTGTGCCAAGCCGATTGCTGCACAAATATTTGTCATTCTATAGTTATAACCGACTACGTCATGCCAATATTGTCTATGTTTTGCAAGCCCTTGACCTTTAAAATGTGTACATCTATCATGAAGAGTTTCATCATTTGTGACTACCATTCCTCCTTCACCAGTAGTAATAGTTTTGTTGCCAAAAAAGCTGAAGGTAGAAATATCTCCAAAAGTACCTACATGTTTTCCTTTATATTTCGATCCAATTGCTTCCGCACAATCTTCAATAAGATATAGACCAAATTCCTTGCAAATATTAAGTAAAGCATCCATATCACATGCATGCCCATATAAATGAACTGCCATTATCGCTTTCGTTTTTTCTGTAATTTTATTTCTCACATCCATCGGATCCATTTGCCATGAATCGGCTAATGAGTCAACAAAAACTGGATTAGCTCCAGTATATTGAATACTGTTAACTGAAGCAATATATGTCAATGTAGGAACAATTACTTCATCATCCTCGCCAATTCCTAGAGCTAATAATGCCAAATGCAAAGCAACAGTTCCGTTAGAAACAGTAGTAGCATGTTTTACATCTATAAAATCAGCAAATTCTTTTTCAAACTTTGATATAAATTCTCCTTTAGAGGAAATCCAAGTAGAATCTAAACATTCATTAACATATTTCTTTTCATTACCGTTTAAATGCGGTTTGTATATTGGAATTTTTATTGACATGTTGATATTTTATTTGCTACAATTCATTTAATACACTATTATTTCAGGCAAGCAATTGCTTTTAAAAAGAAGCAAATATACAGAATTACTCTTATTTTATTATCATTTCAGAAATGGAGTTTTATCAATCCAAATAAATATCTTTGCATCTTTAGAAGAAAAAAGATGGATATAAATACAGAAATTCACAACGCTCACGAAATAATTAAAAATGGCGGTATCATTTTATATCCAACCGATACCGTTTGGGGAATCGGATGCGATGCCACAAATCCAGAAGCAGTCGCTAAAATTTATGCCTTAAAACAGCGAGAAGAAACAAAATCAATGATTGTTTTGATGAACGGAGAAAAAATGATGTATAATGTTTTTAAGGACATTCCAGAAGTAGCTTGGCAGATTTTAGATTTATCTGAAAAACCAACAACTTTAATATTAGACAATCCAAGAAATGTAGCGCCGAATTTAATTGCTGCAGACAAGACTTTGGGAGTAAGAATCATTAAAGAACCTTTTTGCTTTAAATTATTAGAAAGGATAAAAAAGCCACTGGTTTCTACATCTGCAAATATTTCTGGAAAGCCCTCACCGCTTAACTTTAAAGAAATAAGCCAAGAAATTATTCAAGGAGTAGATTATGTTGTAAATCTTCCTAATGAAAAAATGACGGGAAAACCTTCTACCATAATTCAATTGACGAATACCTCTGTCGTAAAAGTAATTAGAAAATAATCACTGAACTTAAACAGAAGCAAAAAGTCCTGCAAATCGCAGGACTTTTTGTTAATTTTTATTTTCTAACAAAGGTACAAATCGAAATTCTCCAAATTCGTGCTTTTCAAATTGCGTCTCATTTTTGCGAATCAGCATCGTCATGATTTGGTGTTCTTCTCCTACCGGAATTACCAGCCTTCCTCCTATTTTTAACTGCGCCATCAAAGGTTTTGGAATTATTGGTGCTCCAGCTGTAACAATTATGCTGTCAAAAGGTCCATAATTTGGAAGTCCTTTATATCCATCTCCAAACGACAAATGTTTTGGCCTAATTCCTAATTTTGGCAATAATAAAGATGTCGTTTTAAACAATTCATTTTGTCGTTCAACGCTATAAACTTTGGCTCCCATTGTATACAAAACAGCTGTTTGATAACCAGAACCAGTTCCGATTTCTAAAACTTTGTGGTCTTTTTGAACTTCCAACAATTGAGATTGGAAAGCAACCGTATAAGGCTGTGAAATAGTTTGCCCCGCACCAATCGGAAAAGCTTTGTCTTGATAAGCATAATCTTCGAAACTAGAGTTCAAAAATAAGTGTCGTGGAATTTTTTTTATCGCTTCTAAAACATTTTTATCAGTAATGCCCTTCTGCTCTAAAACGGTTACTAATTGATTGCGAAGTCCTTGATGTTTGGCTGTATCTTTCAAAATTTGGAGGAATTAATTTTGGTAAAAATAAGAAAGTAAATGGTATTTTAAATATCGATTTTTATAAACTTTGGAACTTTTAATCTTATAAGTTTACACAAATAATCTTATTTTTGTGGAAAATACATTTATATGCTAAAAGTTGGAGTATTAGGTGCTGGCCACTTAGGAAAAATTCATTTGCGTTTATTACAACAATCTGAAAAATATGAATTAGTAGGCTTTTATGATCCAAATCAAGAAAATGCCGAAAAAGTAGCCAAGGAATTTGGTTACAAAAAATTCGATACAATCGCCAAATTAATTCACGCAGTTGACGTGGTCGATATAGTAACTCCAACACTTTCACACTATAAATGTGCAAAAGTTGCGATTAAATCTGGCAAGCATGTTTTTTTAGAAAAGCCAATTTCAAATACCGTTGAAGAAGCGGAAGAAATAATTGCTTTAGCAAAAGAATTTAATGTAAAAGGCCAAGTTGGCCACGTGGAAAGATTTAATCCTGCATTTAAATCGGTTAAAGATTCGATTCAAAATCCGATGTTTATTGAAACGCATCGCTTAGCAGAATTCAATCCTCGCGGTACTGATGTTCCTGTGGTTTTAGACTTGATGATTCACGATATCGATGCCATTCTGAGCGTTGTAAAATCACCAGTTAAAAACATCAATGCAAGCGGAGTTTCTGTCATTTCTGACACTCCAGACATTGCAAATGCCAGAATTGAATTCGAAAATGGCTGTGTTGCGAATCTGACTTCCAGCCGAATTTCTCTAAAAAATATGCGTAAATCACGATTCTTCCAAAAAGACGCTTACATCTCGGTAGATTTCCTTGAAAAGAAATGTGAAGTTGTGAAAATGAAAGATGCTCCAGAAGTTCCAGGTGATTTTGATATGATTTTGCAAAATGCGGAAGGTATAAAAAAGCAAATCTATTTTGATAATCCAGATGTAGAAAATAACAACGCAATCTTGGATGAGTTAGAAACTTTCGCAGATGCAATCAACAATAATACGACCCCAATTGTGACTTTAGAGGATGGAACGGATGCTTTGAGAGTTGCTTATCAAATCATTGATTGTTTTAAAAAATAATTTTAAAAATAAAACCATAAGAAATTAAGCTACATTAATTCTTAATTTTTCTTAATCCCTTAATGGTTAAAAATATTTCAATCATTAAATTTTTTAATCTTTTAATAAATAAAAATGAAAAACATAGCCGTAATCGGAGCTGGAACAATGGGCAACGGAATCGCCCACACTTTTGCGCAAAGCGGATTCACCGTAAAATTAATCGACCTTTCAGAAAAATCTCTTGACAAAGGAATGGCCACAATCGCCGGAAACTTGGACAGAATGGTGACAAAAGGAACCATTTCTGAAGAAGATAAAATGAAAACCATAAGCAATATCATCACTTACACCGACATTAAAGACGGAGTTGTTGGTGTTGATTTGGTCGTTGAAGCCGCAACCGAAAACGTAGAATTAAAACTGAACATCTTCAAGCAATTGAACGATGCTTGTTCCCACAATACGATTTTGGCAACAAATACTTCGTCGATTTCTATCACGCAAATCGGAGCCGTTGTCACTCATCCTGAACGTGTTATCGGAATGCACTTTATGAATCCGGTGCCGATTATGAAATTGGTCGAAATCATCCGCGGTTACAACACCTCTGACGAAGTGACCAAAACCATTATGGATTTGTCTGAAAAACTAGGCAAAACCCCTGTTGAAGTCAACGATTATCCAGGTTTTGTGGCTAACAGAATTTTGATGCCGATGATCAACGAATCCATCGAGACTCTATATAACGGAGTTGCAGGCGTTTATGAAATCGACACGGTAATGAAATTAGGAATGGCACATCCGATGGGACCGTTGCAATTGGCTGATTTTATTGGACTTGACGTTTGTCTTGCAATTTTGAATGTAATGTACGAAGGTTTCAAAAATCCAAAATATGCTCCTTGCCCGCTTTTGGTAAATATGGTTCGCGCCGGAAAATTGGGCGTAAAATCAGGCGAAGGATTCTATAATTATTCTGAAAGTAAAAAGGCTGAAAAAGTAGCAAAACAGTTTTCTTAAGATATTTTGAAGCGAAACAGCGGGAATAAATCAAACCATATTCCCGCTTTCCGTTCCAATCTTTTATTTTTTAAAGAAAAAAATAAAAGGATTTCCTCTGCAATCGGGGCTATTGAAAAACTTTAGGCATTTTTTAAAGGTGAGTTTTCCAATGTTTTCGATAAATCCTGCAAGGTTTTCAAAACCTTGTAGGTATTAAAAAAACAACCAAACCTACAAGGTTTTGAAAACCTTGCAGGAAACTTTAAACAAAAAGATTTTGGCAAAAATAATCCCTTTCAAAGCAGTCCGACCAACCCGCGATAAAGTCAGCTTGGTAACTTCACGTTCTTATGACGAATATTCTCCGGCAGAATTGGCTTCACAGTTGGATTTCAATCCGTTTTCTTTTTTGCACGTTTTGAATCCTGCTTATGTCAACCAGCAAAAAATCGGACTAGAAAAAAGATTTAAGCTTGTTGCCCAGAAATACAATGACTTTAAGGAAGAAGTTGTTTTGATAAAAGAAGAAAATCCTGTATTTTTCATCTATGAAATACAAACCAAAAACCAAACTTTCACGGGAATCATTGCTGGAACTTCAATTGAAGATTACAAAAATAATGTCATCAAAAGGCATGAGGACACTTTACAATATCGCGTAGAATTGTTCAAAGATTACCTTCACAGAACTGGTTTTAACACCGAACCCGTTTTGATAACCTATCCTGACAATCAAGAATTAACAGCTTGGATTTCAGATAAAAAACAAACTGATTCTCTTTACGAATTTTCAACAACCAAAAGAGAAAAACACATCCTTTGGAAAATTGAAGACGAAAAAGAAATCGCTTGGCTTCAAGAAAAATTCCATGAAATTGGCGATTTATATATTGCTGACGGACACCACCGTTCCGCTTCCGCAGAATTATTATACGAAGAAGACAAAGCTTCCGGAAATGAAAATCTGAATTATTTCATGAGTTTTCTAATCGCTGAAAGCAATGTAAAAATATACGAATACAATCGAATCATCCGCGATTTAAATGATTTTTCAAAAGAAGAATTTCTGAATAAATTATCCGAAAACTTTTGGCTTAAAAACAAAGAGCAAGAATTGTGGAAACCCACAAAAAAGTTCGAATTCGGAATGTATCTTGATGGCGAATTTTACTCCTTGACTTTAAAAGACGAACATAGTTTTACTTCAGTTTTAGAAAGTTTAGATGCACAAATTTTATACGAAAAAGTTCTGAATCCAATATTAGGAATTGAAGATTTGAGAAACGACGAACGCATTGATTATATTCCTGGGAAACAATCAATTGTCACGATAAAAGAAGTCGTTGACGAAGGAGAATTTGAATTAGGATTTATGCTTTTCCCAACGGATATTTCTGAAATAAAAGAATTAGCGGATAATAATTTGATTATGCCTCCAAAAAGTACTTACATCGATCCAAAGTTTAGAAGCGGATTGGTTGTTTATGAATTATAATTTAGAAAATCATTTAGAAACACAGATTTAAAAATTATAATAATTTTCAAAATTTCTTAAATCTGTGTTCCAAAAAAATCCAAAAAATGTCAATAAAAACTAACCTACTCGAAATAAAATCCACGCTTCCTGAAAATGTAACTTTAGTTGCAGTTTCAAAAACAAAACCAGTTTCTGATTTGAATGAAGCTTATGAAACCGGACAGCGCATTTTTGGAGAAAACAAAATCCAAGAAATGGCAGACAAGTTTGAACAAATGCCAAAAGACATCGAATGGCATATGATTGGGCACGTCCAAACCAATAAGTCAAATTTATGGCATCATTTGTTAGCTTGGTTCACGGCGTCGATTCGTTGAAATTATTGGAAGAAATCAACAAACAGGCTTTAAAAAATGATAGAATCATCGACTGCCTTTTACAAATTCATATTGCAGAAGAAGACACAAAATTTGGGTTAGACGAAGTGGAATTGAATGATTTATTGCAATCTGAAACCTTCAAAAATCTGAAAAATATAAAAGTTATAGGATTAATGGGAATGGCAACTTTTACAGAAAACCAAGATCAAATTAAAAAAGAATTTCTACATTTAAAAACTATATTTGACAGCATAAAACAACTATCAACTTCCAACTGTCAATTATCAACTCTGTCAATGGGAATGTCGGGCGATTATCAGCTGGCAATTGATTGTGGAAGCACGATGGTTCGGATTGGAAGTAGTATCTTTGGAACTAGATAAATTAAATTTAAAATCTACACTATTTTTTGTACGCAATATTAGACATAGAAACAACTGGAGGCCAGTTTAACGAAGAAGGAATTACCGAAATTGCGATCTATAAATTCGACGGACACGAAATTGTCGATCAGTTTATAAGCTTGGTAAATCCAGAAAAACCGATTCAGCCTTTCGTTGTAAAACTTACAGGAATCAACAATGCGATGCTTCAAAGCGCTCCGAAGTTTTATGAAGTGGCGAAACGCATTATTGAAATTACTGAAGATTGCGTTGTCGTTGCTCATAATGCGCAATTTGACTATCGAATTATGCGTACAGAATTCAATCGTTTAGGGTATGATTTTCAGCGAAAAAATCTTTGTACTGTTGAATTGGCAAAAAAACTAATTCCAGAACAGCCTTCTTATAGTTTGGGAAAATTAGTCCGTGCTTTAGGAATTCCCATGGCTGATAGACATCGCGCTTCAGGCGATGCTTTGGCGACAGTCAAATTATTCAAGATGCTCTTGGATAAAGATTTGGAAAAAGAAATCGTCAAAACTTTCATTAAAACCGAAGTTGAAAAAGGGCTTGCTCCAAAATTATTAGACATCGTTTCCGGACTTCCTTCCACCACAGGAATTTATTATATCCACAAAGAAAACGGCGACATTATTTATATTGGAAGAAGTAAAAATATAAAAAAACGTGTAAATCAGCATTTTACTGGAACTTCAAGAAGAGACAAGAAAATTCAGACTGAAGTTTTTACGGTAACTTACGAAGAAACTGGAAGCGAATTAATCGCTTTATTGAAAGAATCTGAGGAGCTAAAAGTGAATAAACCTATTCATAATCGAGTTTTAAGCAGAGCTGTTTTTCCTTTTTCAATCTATCAAAACACAAATAAGGAGGGTTATTTAAGTTTAAAACTTCAAAGAACTGATGCTAGAAAAAAGGAAGTTGCTTCATTTGCAACCCACGTTGAAGGACAAAGCGCTTTATTTAAAATTACTGACAAATATGTGCTTTGCCAAAAAATCAACCTCCTCGAAGTTGTCAAAACTCATTGTTTTCCCTTTGAATTAAATCAATGCAACGGCGCTTGCATCAGCGAAGAATCTCCTGAAGATTATAATATTCGCGTGGAAGATTTTTTGTCCAATAATGAATATCAAAATCAAAATATTATTGCAATTGACAAAGGCAGAAATTTTCAAGAACGAAGTGCAATTTTGATTGAAAATGGTGTTTTTCAAGGCTATGCTTTCTTTGATTTGAATTATCAAGTAAATAATATTGAGATTCTGCGAAATATTATTACGCCGATGAAAAACAGCCGTGACTCAAAAAATATTATTTTAAGTTATCTTCAAAAAAAGAAAGTCTATAAAATCATATCTTTTTAAGACTTTTAGTAAATTTGATAGAACCTGAAAAAAAACCGCTTGAAAATCAACACCGAAAATCTTCGCAAAAAACTTCATGAAATCATTTATGAAGCCGACACGCCAATAGGAAAACTTTTTGACATCATCCTTTTGATACTTATTATTCTGAGTATTGTAGCGGTAATGTTGGAAAGCATGGCTTCCGTAAAATTTTTATACGGCAAGGAACTTGCAATTATTGAATGGATTATCACAGTATTTTTTACTTTCGAATATATCGGAAGAATTATTGCTTTAAAAAAACCTATTAAATACATCTTTAGTTTTTACGGAATCATAGATTTATTGGCAACTTTGCCAGGCTATATTGACTTGATTTTTCCCGGATTGCACTTTTTAGTATTGATCAGAACCGTACGTTTACTAAGAGTTTTCAGAATTTTAAAACTGGTACATTTCGTCGGAGCTTCCAATCAATTGGTAGTTGCATTAAAGAAAAGCAAGTTGAAAATTGCTGTTTTTCTTTTCAATGTAATTGTTTTGTGCATAATTTTAGGAACATTAATGTACATGATTGAAGGTCCAGAAAGCGGTTTTACAAGCATTCCGATGAGCATTTATTGGACGATTGTGACTTTGACAACCGTTGGTTTTGGAGACATCACGCCAATAACTCCTTTTGGCCAGTTTGTTTCGATGATTATTATGATTCTCGGTTATGGAATCATTGCAGTTCCGACTGGTTTGATAACGGCTGAATTTATGTCTCGTGATAAAGTCCAAGAAAATACGCAATCTTGTCCGAATTGTGGCGTTGAAAAACATAGAGATGACGCCATTTATTGTTATCATTGCGGTCATACTTTGAATGAATAATTTTTTTTTTGAGCTATTCCGGCTTTACCCTCCAAGTCCTCATTTCAAACTCTTTTTTTGCAAGTCGAAAAACGAGCTTCCTCTGGTCGCTGTTTTACGCCAGCAAAAAATAGAGTTTAAAACTCCGGGCTTTCCGTTTCAATCCGGGCTATAAATAACTATTCTGCTAATAATCAGCAGTAGGATTTTTAAAACAGTAGCAGTAACTTTGCTTCAAATGAAACATTTAATCACAATAATCGGTCCAACGGCAATTGGCAAAACGGCTTTAAGTATCAAACTTGCGAATTATTTCAACTGTGAAATAATTTCCTGCGATTCCCGCCAATTTTTTAAAGAAATGGAAATCGGCACGGCTGTTCCTTCCAAAGAAGAATTGGCTTCAGCTCCTCACCATTTTATCCAAAACAAATCTATTTTTGAAAATTATTCCGTTGGTGATTTTGAAAGAGAAGCGATTGCAAAATTGGATGAATTATTTCAAACCAATGATTATGCTATTTTAGTCGGCGGTTCTGGATTATATGTTGATGCTGTTTTAAAAGGATTTGATACTTTTCCGGAAATTGATTCATCTGTGAGAGCTGCAATTATTTCAAATTATGAGCAATTCGGAATTGAATATTTACAGCAAAAATTAGAAGAATTAGATAAAAATTATTTTGATACAATTACAAAGGAAAATCCACAAACCTTAAAAAATCCACAGCGTCTGATGCGTTTTGTAGAAGTCTGCATCGGAAGCGGAAAACCATATTCATCCTTTTTAAACCAAAATGCAACTAATCGAAATTTTACTCCAATAATCATTGGTTTAGAAGCCGAACGTCAAGAAATGTATGACCGAATTAACCTCCGCGTCGATTTAATGATGCAATCTGGATTATTGGAAGAAGCTAGAAATTTATATCCAAATAAAGACTTGAATGCTTTGCAAACTGTAGGTTATCGAGAATTATTCAGTTATTTTGATGGTGATTTTACATTAGATTTTGCTATTGAAGAAATCAAAAAAAATACCCGAAGATTTGCAAAAAGACAACTGACATGGTTCAAGAGAACCGAAAATGCAAAATGGTTTGATTACAAGACAAATACAGATGAAATTATAGGAAGCATTAAATTATCGTAAAGTAATTTTTTTGAAAGCAACTATTCAAAAATTGTGTATCTCATAATAAATGACACTATGAAAAAATTTACTTTTTTATTATTTCTTCCGCTTTTTTGTGCAACAACTTGTGATGATGATCCTTGCGATGACGATGGTTATTCTTTTATAAATCAGGATTTGATCAAAGTAGAAGAAAATCAGACATCTTATAGTGTCGGAGATACTTTGTGGCTTGATTCAGTAGTTTCTAGAAATCAAAATCTTCCATACAATCCCCAGTTGCAATATGATTTATTTAGCAAAAATGAATCGCTTTCTTATTATTTGAATATGGTAAAAAGTTCTAATTTAGGGGATGATTATCAAGTCAATATTGATACAGAAAATTTAATTTCAATTAAAGGAAATGCGGAAGGCAATTATTTTATTTTAGTGAGAGAAGATAATAATTATGTAAATAAAACCGGAATCAAATTGACAGAATCAGGAAATTTCAAGATAAATGTAAATACTATTTCTTCTTATGGAAATAGCGCATGCAATAGTTCAGCACAGATACAAACACGAATTTTAAATTCAGATGAAGACGGTAATTATAATTTTAATGTTGAATAAACAATGCCAATAGCACCAAATTTTACATCAATTTTCAGCAAAGACTGGGAAATTAATTTCACGCAATGTACTCCAAATGGTTATTTAAAATATACTGATTTGTGCAATCTACTTCAGTTAACGGCTGGTGATCACGCTGAAATTGGCGGTATCAGTTTCACAGATATGCAAGAATTTAACCAAGCTTGGGTTTTGAGCAGAATGCGTCTTGAAATTGAGTCATTGCCACGTTGGAAGGATATTGTGACCGTGAAAACTTGGATTATTTCTTTAGAAAATTCTCGTTCTGTGAGAGCTTTGGAAATGCATGTCAATGGAAAGAAAATAATCGGCTGTGAAACTTTTTGGGCCGTTTTTAATACAAAATTGCGTCGTCCGGAAGCTTTGGCTTTGCAACATGAACATTTTGAAAAGTTTGCGGAAAAATTTTCTACTGAAGAAAGAGTCAAAAAAATCGATTTTCAAAAGGAAATGAAAGTGGTGAACAATAGAAAAGTTGTTCTTTCAGATTTGGATATTGTAAATCATGTCAATAACGTAAAATACTTAGAATGGTGTCTTGATTTTGTAGATTCAAAATCTATTTTAAAGCAACAGATAAAAAGTATTGACATGAATTTCATGAAAGAATTGATGCTTGGAGATACTGTTTCCATTGAAGAAATTTCTAATGAAAACCTGTCTGTTTATTCTATTTTGAAGGATGAAAAAGCTTGCTTTGGGTTAGAACTGAATTGGAAAATTTAAACACAGATTTCACAGATTTTCACAGATTTTTTTCCTAAAAATTCACTTCTTTTTGCAAAACGTTCTTTCGACTGCGCTGGCGATGACAAAACTGCTGGTTTACAATGGTAAAATCTAATTCTGAAATTAACTGCCCTAGCCCAGATTGCAGTGGAAAGCTTTTTTGAAAAGCCGACATTTTTTGCCATATAAAAAAGGCGACCGGAGGAAGCTCTTTTTTATTTGAGCAAAAAAGGAGGTTTGAAAAAAACTTGGAACGGAAAGCTGGAAATAGCTTCAAAAAACAAAAAAGCTCCGATTTCTCGAAGCTTTTTATTTATGTAATTTATTCTGAAACTTTGTTTTTTACGACAAGTCTGAATCCTTCTCCGTGAATGTTTAGGATTTCTACATCTTCGTCTAGTTTAAGATATTTTCTCAATTTAGCGATGTAAACGTCCATACTTCTTGATGTGAAATAGTTGTCATCTCTCCAGATTTTTGTCAAGGCTAATTCTCTTGGCATCAGATCATTTTCGTGAACAGCAAGCATTTTCAACAATTCGTTTTCTTTTGGAGACAATTTTATCGGTTCTTCTTGCTTGAAAGTCAAGAATCTCAATTTTGAATTCAAGTGAAAACCTCCTATTTGAAATTCAAATTTAGTATTATCAGATTTGCTATCAGAAGCTTTTCTTTGGATAATTGCTTTGATTTTCATCAATAGAACTTCAGAATCGAACGGTTTGTTTAAATAATCGTCAGCTCCAACTTTATATCCTTTTAGCACGTCTTCTTTCATCGATTTCGCTGTCAGGAATATCAAAGGAATATCTTTGTTTTTTTCTCTAATTTCTTTGGCCAAAGTATATCCGTCTTTGTAAGGCATCATAACGTCTAGGATGCACAAATCAAAAGTATCTTTCTTGAATTTCTCGAAACCTTCCATCCCATTTTTAGCCAAAGTGACGTCGAAATCGTTCAGATTTAAATAATCTTTTAAAATTGAACCGAAGTTGGGATCGTCCTCTACTAAAAGGATTTTCTTGTTTACATTTTCCATAGCTTAATTTATTAGTGGTAATTTTATGATAAAGGTACTACCTTTCCCTTTCTCACTTTCTACAAATATTTGACCATTATGGTCGTCAATAATTCTTTTTACATAAGCCAAGCCTAAACCGTGGCCTTTGACATTGTGCAGGTCGCCAGTGTGCTCACGATAGAATTTCTCAAAAATTCTTTTTTGTGCTACTTTGCTCATTCCCTGTCCTTGGTCTTTTATTTTAATAAGGATAAAATCTTTTACATTTTCGGTGTAAATATCAATTATCGGAGCTTCTGGCGAATATTTTATGGCATTGTCAAGAACATTTACAATTACGTTTGTAAAGTGAACATCATTGAGCAACGTTGTGGTTCTGGCTGCATCAAAATGCGTAGTAATTATTCCTTGTCTATCTTCAATAATCAAGTTCACATGTTCTACTGCATCTTCTACAATTGTATGAACGTCAATTGGTTCCTTATTTATTTCAAGCTCTTTTTTCTCTAATTTCGATATTCTAAGAACGTTTTCAACTTGGGCATGCATTCTTTTATTTTCATCCCGAATCATTTGCAGATATCGATGTACTTTTTCTGTATCTTCTATAACTTTCGGATTTCTGATAGCATCCAAAGCTAGATTTATTGTGGCAATCGGCGTTTTAAACTCGTGCGTCATGTTGTTAATGAAATCTGTTTTGATTTCAGAAATCTGGCGCTGTTTTATCAACTGGTTCAAAGCGCTGGCATAAGCAATAATGATAATTAGCGTAAATGTGACAGATAAAACCGTAATGCTTATCAATTCAGAAAACAAGAATTTCTTTTTTTCTGGAAAACTTACCAAAAGCTGAAATTTGCTTTTTCCTTCATTGTCAGCAAAAATCGGAGTTTCAAAAGTTGAGTTTTTATCAAACTTAAAATTATCAGATCTGATTTTTGTGGCAAGTCCGTCGCTGTAAATTCCGAATTCAAAAGGTGTTTTTACTTCATATTGCTTTAATTCATCTTCAAGCATTTTTGAAAGTCTTTCTTTTGAAACTCTGTCTTTTAAAGGCTTTGTTTCTGCAATATCTCCATAAAAAAGGTCAAATTGTGCTTTGGCAAGGAGTTCAGTCGTGCCAGATTTTTCTATTGTAATATCTGGTGTCGTGTTCTTTTGAATCGAAGAATTGTCTATCTTGTTTCCAGAATAAATCTCGGTTCGCCTTGTAGAGCTGTAACTTTGAACTTTTCTTAATGAATCTTTTTTCTTATCAAAGAGCGAAAGGTTTATATTGTAATCTTCTGCAATAATATTATTTGAATAAATTACAGTTTCATTGGTAACCTTATTTTTTTGGACTAAAACAAAATCAAGAAGCTGGTTTCTGTCAGGACCTTTTCCGATACTGTCTTTTAGTATATTGTACTGATTTAAAATACTATACGTTTCCTGCTGTTTTAATTTTTCAGAAACGTTTCCAATAACTTGCTGAACGTGATATTTGAATTGTTCTTCATTATTCTTAAAAGAAGTATTGATAAGATATAATTGTACCATTATAATTCCTATCAAAGACAGGCTCATTAACACAACTAGCAAGCGAAACAATGTTTTATTCATCGAAACAAAATTAACATTTTAACATTTAAACGATAAATACATTAACCAAACATTAACATCTAATTGCAAAATTATTGATTCTTTAATGTAGAAATTATTGCATCTGCATTTTTATAGGCACTTTGAATATCAACATTAACTATTATAAAGTCACTCAGCGCTTTTTTTCTTTCATCATCCCACTGATTGTTCATCCTTGCCTCCACAGCTTCTTGAGTAACACTATCCCTTTGCATCACTCTTTCAATCCTGATTTGCTTTGGAGCTGTGACCAAAATTATTTTATCACAGTCTTTATAGCTGCCACTTTCAAAAAGAATTGCCGCCTCTTTAATTACCAAAGGAAAATTTTGATGCTTTTGTACCCATTCTGAAAAATGAGAATATACTTCAGGATGAATTATTTTGTTTAGCTCTTCAAGCTTTTTTGGGTTGCTGAAAACTAGCTTGGAAAGTTTTGATTTGCTAATTTTATCATTCTCAATAACATCTTCTCCAAATACATCAATAATTTTGCCAATAATTACTTCAGAATCCATAATTTTTTTTGCTTCTGTATCAGCAATATAAACTGGAATTCCAAGTGATTCAATATATTTGGCTATGGTGCTTTTTCCGCTTCCAATTCCTCCTGTAAGTCCAATAATTTTTGTCATAATTTCTTATTTAAAAAATAGTTCAGGAAAAACTTCTTGAGGTTGCTTTTTTAGTATTATTATATTCCAATATGATTTTATAAAGCCTATCCCATATCCATAAAATTGAGTTGCAATGGCAAAAACTGATAGAAATCCTATTGATAAGCTTTTGTTTTGAAAAGAGGAAATAATAAAGGCTAGTACAAAATACAATACATAAAATCCAAGAAAGAATTCAATTTCAATGATTAAAAATAAAACCGAGACTAAGAATCCAATTATAAATAAAGAAGGAAAAAAGTAGGTCAGCTTGTTATATTCAGGATACCAACTGTTTAAAATCGGCCTTGCTTTACCAAATTTATTAACTTGCTTGTAAAATTTACTCCAATCGATTCTTCTTTTATGATATACGTAAACTGTGGGAAATAGTTTTGTTTTAAAACCCATTTTCCAAAGTCTTATTGACAAATCAGGATCTTCCCCAGGATGAATGTTGCCAAAACCTTGGCTAGCTTCAAAAGCCTTTTTTGACAATCCCATATTAAAACTTCGTGGTTGAAATTTGTCAATTTTTTCAGAGCCTCCTCTAATTCCTCCTGTGGTCAGAAAAGAAGTCATTGAAAAATTAATTGCTTTCTGGACATTTGAGAAGCTATCAAGCGCTTTATCCGGCCCTCCGAAGCAATCTACATAATTTTCATGCAGTGCCTTCTCTGCTTCTGAAAGATATTCTGGAGGCAATATGCAATCAGAGTCTAATATTAAAAAATAATCTCCTTTGGCTTTTTCCATTCCAAAATTACGAGAATCTCCTGGACCTGAATTTTCTTTAAAAAAATAAGAAATATTTAGTCTGTCGCGATATAATTCTATAACATTCAAACAAGGAACTGTCGAGCCATCTTCGACAATTACTATTTCAAAATCATGCTGGTACTGTTGTTTTGAAAGACTTTCTAAAAGTTCTTCGACTTCATCTGGACGATTATAAACTGGAATTATAAAGGAGAATTTCATAGTGTTCATTAACTTTAACAAAGATAATCTTTAAAAATAAAATTAACTATATAAAAAAACCACCCAAAAGAGGTGGTTTTAAATTTATCAATAAAAGACTTATTATTGTTTAACAACTTTTATAGTTTTCACTTGGTTATCAGCCGCAACTTTCACTAAATAAGTTCCTTGTGGCAAAGCAGACATATCAACTTGTGCATCTGTAGTATTTAATGATTTGTTGATTACTTGCTGTCCTAGTAAATTAAATACCGAAACGTTTGTAATATTTTGATCATAAGTCAACATTAATACATCTTTTACCGGATTTGGATATGCTTTTAATGAAGCAAGATTGAAAGACGAAGTGCTTAATGCCGTAGTAACATTGATAGTAAATGGTCCCTCTGGATTATTAGTACTACCGCTATAGTGGCCAACATTGATATAATAAGTTGTATCAATCACTGAATTAGCAATAGTATAAGTTTCATTACCAGAATCGCCTCCAGAATCCCTAGCTGCAACACAAGTTAATGATCCACAATCTCCTCTATAAATACCTAGCTCTGGATCCCATCCAATAACATTTGAAATTGTTATAGTGATATTAGCTCCATTACCTGCCACAGTGTACCAAACACCGTCATTCATCCCTGAACTTGAAGTACATGTTAATACAAAACCTCCATCATTTGTTGCTGAAGTAGCATCTAAAGTTTGTGTATAAGGCAATGTTGTTGCTGTTGCAGTAGCACAAGTGTCATTTGCTGGAACAGGAACAGGAACTAGAGGTGCGGTTCCAATACAAACCTTAAATAAATTAGAGTTTGTCGCATTTGATCCCCATCCATAAACTCTTACATAATAAGTATGGTCTACAGTTAATCCTGTTAAATTTAAAGTATTTGGATCGCTTGTTGCGGTAAAAACCAAATCATCACATCCGTTAGCACCGTTGTAAACTGCCATTCCCATATCTGTTGAACTCCCTGTTACCGCTACAATATCTGTTAACACAACCCTATGTTCTGTCGATGTAGCTACAAAACTGAACCAAACATCGTTATTTGGCGTACCACTAACATCATCATCATCTTGTGGTGAAGCTGTGGCTCCCATGTTATTTCCCGCAGTAATAGAACCGCAAGAATAATTTGCATTAACTGTTAATGCGATTGCAGTACTGCATTCGTCATTTGTCGCAGGTGGCGGAAGAACTGGCACGGTAAACTGATGTATTGTACATCCCGTTGCATCCCCTAAAGCATTATAGGGTATTACACTTAAAAAATATTGCGTTCCTTGAGTTAATGTCCCAGGAACGTCATAATCTGTCTCATCACCGACATCAAAGGCATCCAAAACATCAGTGCCTGTTGCAGTAGTGCCCAATGAGATTTTATAACCCAAAGCGCCTGGTACTTCATCCCATTCAATTAGCCCATTATAGGCATCCATTGAATTTGTATCAGGAGCCATTATTGCCGTACATGCAGGTACAGCAGTTGCAGTATAATCTACTTCAATCGATAGTTCGATATAAACATAATCTCCATCATCATCTAAATCTACCGACGTTATAGTCAAGCTGGTAAAGCCTGTAATATCCATATCAATTAAATCATCTGTACAAACCGTAGTAACTACACCGTCCAAATTCATTTCGAAAGTAAAGTACTCTCCACACGCTGACTCCCAATCATCCCAGTCTAAATAAGCATAAGAAATAGTAATTGAATTTATTGTTCCTACAGCGCAAGTCAAGTCTGAAGCATTAACTGTAAGAACTACAGGATCAATATCTTCTCCCTCTTCCCAAAAATCTTGTTCACAGGTTTGTCCATAAGACCATCCAGTAACAAGTAATAATAAAAATAAATAAGTAATTTTTTTCATAAATTGTTATAGTTTAATTAACATTTTGCTAATTTACAAAATCTACACATTAAAAAGCTTTTACATAAAACTTCACTTAAATTATTATTTAATTATATTTTTTTAACAAAAAAATATATTTTTTATTAAATATATTTTTTACAAAATAAGAATTTACAGACATAATGTGTTAAAAAAATAATATTTTCTCTGTACATTTTTTTGATTGCAAACATATTTTTACCTAAATCATCAAAAAAAAAGCCTGAAATTTCTTCAGGCTTTTCATTTTTTAATTAAAAATTTATTCTTTTATAACTTTAATCGTTTTTATTTGATTATCAACATTTATTTTAGCAAGATACGTACCTTTTGACAAACTTGACATATCAACTTGAGCGTTTGTATTATTAAAAGATTTAGCAATTACTTGCTGTCCCAACAAGTTGAAAACTGAAACACTAGCTATATCTTTCTGATAAGATAAATTTAATACGTCTTTTACTGGATTTGGATATGCTTTTAGAGAAGTAATGTCAAAAGACGGCGCACTTAAACTTGTATCTCTCAAATTAAGGGTAAATGTTCCTTGTTCAGATGCATTTGACCAAACTTGAACATAATAAGTATCTCCAGCAAATAATCCCGTAAGTTCTCTATTTCCACCTGTGGCAGAATCTGACGTACAAACATTCAGCGAGGTTAATGAACCGCAAGTGCCTGAATAAACATTATAGTTGGATGAAGTCATTGTACCGTTTGCAATCGTGATAGCCACAGTTCCTGAAGCTGGAGCTACAAAAGAAAACCAAACATCTTGAATACTCCCAAAACTATCACACGAAGGCTGAGTTGGATTAACAGTACCAAAAGAATTATCAGAAGTCACTGGAGTATTATTTACATCAACAGCTAAAGCTTGAGCACAAGTTTGATTAGCAGATGCGGGAGGAGTTACTGCCGTACAGCTTACAACCATAGAAAAGGCACCATAGCTTGAAGCATTATATCCTTCTACAGTAATATAATAAGTTGTAGTTCCATCAGAAGTAAAACTTACTAAAGATCTTGTACCAGCATCTGGACATCCAGATGTACCAGCATCGTCATTTGCAGCAACAAATGTAAGATCCCCCGAAGTTCCAGTATAAACAAGAACAGAAGTATCATAATCAGATCCACATAAGCTTAATTTGACCGTTTGAGGAGTTCCTGTCCCAGTATATTTAAACCAAACATTTCTTGCATCTAAGTCAGCACCTCCCCCATCGGGAGCGTTATCTTCATCCAATGTAGCTAAAAGAGTACTGCCTGCAAATGTAGCACCACAAGCAATTAATGTTGCATCTGCGAAATTATCATTTGCTGGAGAAGATGGCACTTCAAAAGTATATTCTGTACATCCCGTTGCATCACCTAAATCATTATAAGGTGTTACATTAAGAAAATAGGTAATCCCTCCTGTCAATGAGCCTGGAACATCATAATCTGTTTCTTCACCAGCGTCATAAGAATTAAGAATATCTGTACCTCCTGTTGTAGTACCTAAAGATATAGAATAGCCAGCGGCACCAGGTACTTCTTCCCACTCCAAATATCCCGCTAAAGCATCTTCTGAATTTGTAAGCGGAGCTGTTATGGTTGTACAAACAGGTGGAGCAGTAGCCGTATAATCAACTTCAAACTCAAGGTACATATATACAGAATCACTATAATCATCTATATCTGTAGAGGTAATAGTTAAGGTTGTAAAGCCTGAGACATCCATTCCAATTAACTCGTCTGCACAAACCGAGGTAACAACCCCGTCTATGTTTAATTCAAATGAATAGTATTCTAAGCAATAAGTTTCACCAAAGAACCATGCAAATAAGTCATCAAGAATAGCATCTGTAATTGTGATTGAATTTACTGTTCCAGCCGCACAAGTTAAGTCTGAAGCATTAACTGTAAGGATTGTAGGATCGTCGTCATATCCTTCATTTTCAAAATATTGAATACACGTTTGTCCATAGGAGAAACACGTAAACAATAACAATAATAAATAAGTAATTTTTTTCATGATTAAATTATTTTGTAGTTTATAGTTTTCTAAAAATACTAAAAAAACTTTAAAACCTCTGTTAAAAATAAAAAAAACATGACTTTTAACACCATTCATATTTAATTATAAAACACTAAAAAGCCCATCCTAAATACTTAGAATGGGCTTTTTAAAAAAACATGTTATCTTATTTCAAACTTTCAACTTCCACCATCTCATTGGCTTCCGCTTTATAATCTACTCCTTCAACATCAAAGCCAAACAAGTGATAAAAATCTTTTCTATAACCTTCTAAATCTCCTATTTCAGCAAGATTTTCAGTAGTTGCTTTTGTCCACAATTGCGCTACTTTTTCTTGGATATCATCACGCATTTCCCAATCGTCAATTCTAATTCTTCCTTTTTCATCAGTCGCAACTTCGCTTCCTGAGAACAATCTGTCTTGATATAATCTTTGGATTTGCTCAATTGTTCCTTCGTGAACGCCTTCTTCCTTCATGATTTTATACAATAAAGAAATATACAAAGGAATTACCGGAATCGCAGAACTTGCTTGAGTCACCAACGCTTTATTTACAGAAACATACGCTTTTCCATCAATATCTTTCAAAGAATCAGTGATTGAAAATGCAGTCGCTTCCAAGTGATCTTTTGCACGGCCAATTGTTCCTTTTCTGTAAACCGGCTCAGTCAAAGATGGCCCAATATAAGAATAAGCAACCGTTGTAGCGCCTGGAGCCAAAAGGTTTTCCGCTTTTAAAGCATCAATCCACATTGCCCAATCTTCACCGCCCATAACGGCAACTGTATTTTCAATATCATCTTCTTTGCTTGGCTCAATCGAAATTTCAGAAACTTTTCCTGTGTGAAAATCAACCGTTTTATTTGTATAAACATTTCCAATTGGTTTCAAAACAGAACGATGCGTAACCCCAGTATTTGGATTTGTACGCACCGGCGAAGCCAAACTATATATAATTAAATCAACTTGACCTAAATCTTTTTTGATCAAGTCTAAAGTTTCTCTTTTTACTTCATTAGAAAACGCGTCTCCGTTGATGCTTTTTGCATACAAACCAGCTTTGTGCGCTTCCGTTTCAAAAGCAGCAGAATTGTACCAACCTGGTGAAGCCGTTTTTCCTTCAACTGGCGGTTTTTCAAAGAAAACTCCAATTGTCGATGCATCTGAACCAAAGGCGCTTGTGATTCTAGAAGCCAAACCAAATCCGGTTGAAGCACCGATCACTAAAACTTTTTTAGCGCCTTCGATTTTCCCTTTTGATTTAACGTATTCAATTTGGTTTTTAACGTTTTGCTCCGCACCTTTTGGATGTGCAGTCAAGCAAATAAATCCTCTCATTCTTGGTTCTATAATCATAAAACTTTTGTTTAATCGTTTGTTTTTGTAATCGTTTATTCTTTAAAATTGCTAACAAATATAATTCAAAATATTAGTTCAGCAAGGCTTTTGCGTGATTTAAGGCAGAATCAGAAATGTCTTTTCCAGAAAGCATTTGCGCTATTTCCACAATTCTTTCGTCTTTTGAAAGCAATCTTAATTCTGATAAAGTCTGTTCGCCAACAGTTGATTTTGAAACTTTAAAATGTGCATTTCCTTTTGCAGCAATTTGTGGCAAATGCGTAATTGCAAAAACCTGCATCGTCTTACTCATATCTTTCATAATATCGCCCATTTTGTGTGCGATTTCCCCCGAAACTCCGGTGTCGATTTCATCAAAGATAATCGTTGGAAGTTTCTGATATTGAGCCAAAATGGATTTCACGGCAAGCATAATTCTAGATAATTCTCCACCGGAAGCTGTTTTTTTCAAGAGCCCAAAATCAGATCCTTTATTTGCAGCGAAAAGAAATTCCAAATCATCTTTACCATTATTATGATACGTCGATGAAGGCGTTACTTCAATCTTAAAGCGAACATTTGGCATTCCCAATAAATCTAAAATAGCAACCAATTTTTCGGTCAAAACCGGAATTGCCTTGATTCTATTTTTATGTATGGAAACTGCTAAAACGTCTAATTCTTTTTCAGCGGAAGCAATTGCTGTTTCTGCTTTTTCAATTTCGTTTTGCAAACTGTCTACAGAAATCACTTTATTATCCAAAACTTCTTGGATTTCAAGCAATTCGTCAATCGAAGAAACTTGGTGCTTTTTCTGAAGATTATAAATCGTTTGCAGTTTTTGATTGGTCAAATCTAATTGCTCTGGATCGTTTGTCAAGCCCTCGCCTATTTGATTTAACTCAGAAACGACGTCGTCAAATTCAATGGAAACGCTGTTTATTCTTTCCAATAGGGAATTGTATTCTGGAGAAAAATTTGAAATTTTTTGCAAAGCAAATTTGATTTCTTTCAAATTTTGTAAAACTCCAAATTGTTCTGCTTCAGAAATTGCCAAAGATTTGTCGATGCTTTCTTTGATAAATTCGACATTGTTTAATTGCTCAAAAACAGATTCTAATTCTTCCTGCTCACCTGATTTTAATTTGGCCGAAAGCAATTCTTCCAATAAAAATGAATTGTAATCTTGCTCTTTTGAAGCTTCGTGTAATTTTGTTTTCAAGTCTGAAAGATTGCTTTTCAAACTTTTATATTTTTTCAGAAGCAAAGAATATTCTGAAATTGTGTTTTGGTTATTTCCGATGGAATCAATAATATCAAATTGAAAATTTTCTTCGGATAATTCTTGAGTTTGATGCTGTGAATGAATATCAATTAAAAATTCTCCGAGCGATTGCAATTCCTGCAGATTTACAGGACTGTCGTTTACAAAAGCGCGCGATTTTCCAGATGGAAGAATTTCTCTTCGTATGATTGTTTGGTTTTCGAAGTCTAAATCGTTGGCTTCAAAAAATGATTCGAGATTGTATCTTGAGATTTCAAAGTGTGCTTCGATGACACATTTTTCTTCTTTGTTTTTAAGGGAACTCAAATCGGCGCGTTTGCCTAAAACCAAACCTAAAGCTCCTAAAACAATGGATTTTCCAGCTCCGGTTTCTCCGGTGATGATGGAGAAATTTTCTGAAAAATCAATATTTAGCTTTTCAATTAACGCGAAGTTTTTTATGGATAGTGAGGTTAGCAATGACTTAAATTTTAAGATGAAGTTTAAATTAATTACTGATGCCCTAGCCCAGATTGTAGCGGAAATCCTTTTTCAGGAAATGGCTATTTTTTGCTGGAGAAAAAAAGCGACCAGCGGAAGCTCTTTTTTCTTCTTGCAAAAAAAAGGCATTTGCGAAAAAGATTGGAGCGGAAAGCTGGATTAGCTTCACAAAATCAAAATTTTATATTAGACCATTTTGAGGAATTCAACGGCGAAATTTTGTTCAGGTTGTCCACCAAATCAGAAATGGTAATCGACGGGCCGCCTGTATATATAGATACAATTTCATCAGATTTTGCATCAAAAAATACCCTCGTCAAAAAAGCATTTGGACGGATGCTGTAAATTTCTGAAAGTGTTTTCACTGATGTTTTTATGTTTTCTTTAGCTTGTTTTTGATTGTCAGCCATCATGTCAAGGCCTGAATGGTATTCATAAAGTGCCTGGCGGTAAGGTGCAAAAGTATTGGACAAAACGTCATTTATTAAAAAATATCTTGATTGCGTTCCGTCACCTTGAACCCATCCTTTTTGACCACCTTGCTGTGCTAAAACAGCTACATTTTGTGCCATTTCATAATATGGATTTCCACCATTTTGCGTATAAGTATCGGCATCCATTCCCATCATCATATAGCTGTAAAAAGCGATTACAGAAATCAGATTTGAATCATAGCTATTTGGGTTATAAATCAAACTTTCAAATTCTATGTACCTAAAATTAAAGTCTTTATCATTAAAATTAAATACTGGAGAAGAATAAGTAGAGTTTAAAATTGGTCTTGAAGACTGAATTTGAATTGTTGCCGCAAATTGGTCGTTACCATATCCAGTAAGATTAATTGACATATTACACTCAATTCTTTCATTTTCTTTGAAGGTTTGATTTGTCCATTTTGTCTTATTGATAAAATCAGTCAACGAACGCTCCAAAGTTTTAAAAATCTGCGTATTAGTATTTGTAATCCTGTCATAATTTATTCTGACAGAACATTTTAATTCTTGTGACTGGACAGGAATCGCAATTATGAAAAGGAATATAATTAGTATGTTACGCATTGAAATGTTGTATTACTTTATTTAAAATATCTTGTGCAACCGCTTCTTTCGTTTTCAATTCCATCGGCTCTATATGAAATTCCTTATCAATAAAAGTGATTTTATTGGTCGGTTTTCCAAAACCTGCGCCTTCATCCTGAAGCGAATTGAGAACTATCAAATCTAGGTTTTTTTTCTGGATTTTCAGCTTTGCATTTTCAATTTCATTTTCTGTTTCCAAAGCAAATCCGATTAAAAACTGATTTTTCTTTATTTTTCCTAATGAAGCTAAAATATCCTGCGTTTTTTCAAGCTCGATATTTAAGTCAACTTCTGTTTTCTTAATTTTTTGCGATGCTGGAAATTTCGGCCTATAATCTGCCACTGCTGCTGCGGCAATTGCTACATCAACAGTATCAAAATTCTGATGGCAAGCATCATACATTTCTTTTGCAGAGATGACAGGAATGATTTTTACTTTTGGATTCTCTAGTTTTAAATGTGTCGGACCAGAAACCAAAATCACTTCGGCACCTAAATCAGACGCTTCTTTTGCAATATCAAAACCCATTTTTCCAGAAGAATGGTTTCCTATAAAACGCACAGGATCTATTGCTTCGTATGTCGGACCAGCAGTAATTAATATTTTTTTTCCTTTTAAGGGAAGTTTGCTTTCTAAATCAGCTTCAAGAAAAGCGATTATATTTTTGGGTTCTGCCATTCTTCCTTCTCCAGAAAGACCGCTTGCGAGTTCACCAGATTCTGCAGGAATTATAACATTTCCAAATTCTTTTAAAAGCTTGAAACTATTGATTGTAGAAGGATGCTTATACATATCTAAGTCCATTGCAGGAGCAAAATAAACCGGACATTTAGCAGATAAATAAGTTGCAATCAGAAGATTATCGACTGTTCCATTAGCCATTTTTGACAATGTATTTGCCGTTGCCGGAGCAATAATCATTAAATCAGCCCAAAGTCCGATTTCAACATGATTATTCCAAACTGCATTCTCGTCATCGTCATTATAAAATGTGGAATGTACAGGATTTTTGGAAAGCGTGGAAAGCGTGAGAGGTGTCACAAAATCCTTAGAAGCAGGCGTCATGACCACTTGGACATCGGCGCCTGCTTTTATAAAAAGTCTTACTAAAGATGCTGTTTTATATGCGGCAATCCCACCGGAAACTCCCAGCACTATTTTTTTACCACTTAAAACAGACATAGTAATTATTTAGTTGTATCTCTGTGATAGATTTTATCTTCCAACCATTCTTGAACTGCTAAAGCGTGTGGCTTAGGCAATTTTTCGTAGAATTTAGAAACTTCGATTTGTTCTTTATTTTCGAAAATTTCTTCCAAGCTGTCATTGTATGTTGCAAACTCTTCTAATTTCTCTGTCAATTCTTTTTTGATCTCAGAGTTAATTTGATTTGCTCTTTTTGCCATAATTGTTATAGCTTCATACACATTACCTGTCGGTTCTTCAATCACACTCTTGTTATAAGTAATCGTGTTTACTGGAGCAGTCGTCTTTTTTAAATCCATGACTTATATTTAATTAGAAAATTGTTGTAATTCTTTATCAATTGTTGCCAACTTTTTGTCAGCATCTTCTTTATATTCTGATGAACCATTAAATTTCACAAGTGCTGCATGAGCTGTTTTTGCTAAATTTAAACGTTCTTGTTTTTTTGATTCCACACTGTTAATTGCTAAAAGATAAGCAGAATCAAATTTGTAGTATAATGCTTTTTCCTTAAAAGGAGTTCCTGGATAATCTGCTATAAAATTATCTAATGCTTTGATTGCAGCCCCATAATCACGACTCCATTCACCAGTAGTATGATATTGTTTTGCAATTTCAAATGCTTTCTTTTCTAATTTTTCTCTTAGTTCTTTAACAATCACGTTTGCTTGTGGCAAATATTCTGAATTTGGATAATTATTGATGAAAGCCTGAAGCTTGTCGATTGCTTTTTGAGTATCTACTTGGTCTAAAGAATATCTTGGAGATAATTTTGAATAGCTTTCTGCTGCCAAATAAGCTGCTTCTTCTGCTTTCTCACTTTTTGGATAACTTGATGTAAAACTGTCAAATTGATAACCTGCAAGATAGTGCTGTTTTGTCTTGTAATAAGATTGTGCAAACAAATAAAACATTTTTTCTGCACCAGCTTTTCCTCTATATGAAGGTGCTATCTGCTCAAAAAGACGAATTGCTTTTGTATATTTTCCTGCTTCATACATTTTTGTAGCAACATCATTTTTAACAGCAACGTCTTCAGATTTAAGAGCTTTTTGATAAGAACTGCAAGACCCAAACGTGATTGCTATTAAAAGTATATAAAATATTTTATTCATTTTTCAAGATAGTATTACTGATTTTAAAGCATTAAGACCTTTTAAAATCAACCGCAAATTTAGTTATTAATTATAGATTAAAAAAACATTTTTTCAAGAGCACAAAAAGCGTTGAAAATAAAAAAAGATGCCACTGAAATGACACCTTTTCAAACGAATAAATTCTGTATTTATTTTGGAGCTGTAACAGGGCTCGAGAAATTTTTCATTTCATTGTCAAACAAGTACAATCCGCCTTTATCGTCACCGATAAGATTAATTTTATCTAAGATATACCTAGCGTTTGCTTCTTCTTCAATCTGCTCAGCTACATACCATTGCAAGAAATTGTGTGTTGCATAATCTCTTTCATCTAAAGCAATTCCGACCAAATCATTGATGCTTTCTGACACCTTAATTTCATGTTCTAAAAGCTGTTTGAACAAAACTTTATAGCTTGACAAGTCTAGACTTGGCTCAACAGTTGACGAAATTTTTGCCTGTCCGCCTCTTTGGTTGATGTATTTTACCAATTTCAGCATGTGCAATCTTTCTTCTTCTGACTGCGCAAACATAAAAGTTGAAATACCTTCAAAGCCCTGAACTTCAGCCCAAGAAGCCATTGCAAGATAAATTTGAGATGAATCTCCTTCCACTTTTATTTGTCTGTTCAACGCGTCTTGTATAGTTTGTGATAACATAATCTTCTTTTTAAAAACTAATTTACTGTTTTCTTAACGAATTCATTTAATCTATTGGCTAAATCTTCGTTAACATTTACTAAAGGCAAACGTACTGTATTTTCAGACAATCCCAAAGATTTAAAGATTTCTTTAACACCCGCCGGATTTCCTTGTTCAAAAATCATATCGATCGAATCTGCAATTTCATAATGAATTTTATAAGCCTCGTCCACTTTTCTTTCCAGTCCAAGACGAACCATTTCAGAAAATTGCTTTGGAAAACCTTCCGCAATTACCGAAATCACTCCAGCTCCGCCAGCCAAAACCATCGGAAGCGTTACCATATCATCGCCAGAAATTACCAAAAAATCTTTTGGTTTCAACTGGATTAATTTCATTGCTTGAACAATATCGCCCGCAGCTTCTTTAATTGCGACAATATTTTTAAAATCATTTGCCAAACGAATCACCGTCGAAGGCAAAACATTACTTCCGGTTCTTCCTGGAACATTATATAAAATCACAGGAAGCGGTGAAGCTTCTGCAATCGCCTTAAAATGCTGGTAAATTCCTTCTTGAGTCGGTTTATTATAATAAGGAGAAACAGAAAGAACTGCAGAAAATGCTGTAAAATCTCTCGTTTGCAATTCTTCCACGACTTCAGCCGTATTATTTCCTCCAACGCCTAAAACCAATGGCAGTCTTCCATTATTGGTTTCAATAACTGTTTTTATCACCAATTCTTTTTCTTCCTTTTTCAATGTTGCAGGTTCCCCAGTCGTTCCTAAAACAACCAGATAATTGATTCCATTGTCGATTTGATAATTGACAATTTTTTTCAGCGCCTCAACATCCACAGAAAAATCTTTTTTAAATGGTGTAACAAGTGCAACGCCTGTTCCTATAAGTGACTGCATATTATATTTTGTTTAGTATTTTTAGATATTTGAATAATTCAGAGACAAAAACTTTATAATTTTCAGCATTTGTATTAATCATAAAATGGTTTAATCTTTTATCTATAGTAGAAAATCCAACCTTGAAATTAGCTTTTGATTTAAAAGTAGTAATCATTAATGGCGCTTTTTCAGTATCATAATAACTGATTAGCATATCAAATTCCTGATTGGTAAAATTTGTCACATTTTCATTCTCCAAAGTACCTTTGAAACTTAAATCCTTATGGCTGAAACTTGGATAATTTATTACTTCTTTCTTTTTAAATCTATCTTTATAAAGCAATATTTCAATATTCTCACGTTTGATTCCATGAGCCAAAAGTTCTTCAATCAAGTTGACTTTATCTTCGAAATAAGTCTTATCAATTAACAGCCCGACAGTTTCTATCGGATGTGGGGACGGATTTCCCTTAACTTGAAGGGAACTATTTTTTAATATTCTTTTCGCAGAAAAATTCTTGAAAAATTTTAGAAACATAGTACTTTTGCTTGAAACTACAAATTTAATCAAATTAAGCGGTAATTCAGATGGTAAATCTAAAAAACTACAACGTTTTCTTGAAACAAGTTATTGCAATCGCAACACTTTTCGTGGCATTTTCTTGCTCGAACCAAAAGGAATATATTTCAAAAATAGAGGGGAAACAAATCGGAGTTACAAATGCAGATGGCGAAGATGCTAAAATTGAGGCTTTTGTAAAACCATATCGTGAAAATATTGATAAAGATATGAGCGAGGTTTTGGCCTATGCTCCACAGACTTTAGAAAAAAGCAAAGGTGAATGGCAAACCAATATTGGAAGCCTCCAAGCAGATATCACTTTGGCTGCTGCAGATAAAATTTTCAAGTTAAGAGAAAAAAAATCAGTCGATATCTGTCTTTTAAATCATGGAGGAATTCGCGCCATTATTCCACAAGGAAATGTCACGACAAGAACAGCTTTTGAATTGATGCCGTTTGAAAACAATCTTGTGGTTGTTGCTTTAAAAGGAGAGCAAATTGTGGAAATGGTCAATTATATTATTGCAGAAAAGAAACCGCACCCACTTTCAGGAATGCAGATTATTCTGAATAGAGATGCAAAATCCTACAAAAGTATTTCGATTCAAGGAAAGCCACTGGATTTTGATAAGACCTATTATGTTGCCACAAATGACTATTTATACAACGGAGGAGACAGCATGAATTTCTTTAAAAAAGGAAGTGCTGTTTACGATTTAGACTATAAATTAAGAAATGTCTGGATTGATTATTTCAAGGAAGTCGATACAATTCCGACTCCGAAGAACCAAAGAATTATCGTAGAATAAGTTCAAATCCGACTAAAAAACAGCAATATGAAAAGAAGAGATTTTATACAAAAAAGTGTTGCCGGTTCAGCATTATTAACGGTTGGCGGATTGTCTTTGAGCAGTTTTGATACTTTAGAAAAAAAACATATTACGATTTTACATACAAACGATGTTCACAGCCATATCGATCCGTTTCCTGCAGATCATCCCAGAAATGCAAATATGGGAGGTGTTGCCAGAAGGGCGAATTTGATTGAAAGCATCCGCAAGGAAAATCCGAATGTCTTGCTTTTGGATGCCGGAGATATTTTTCAAGGAACGCCGTATTTCAATTATTATGGAGGAGAATTGGAATTCAAATTGATGAGCATGCTGAATTATGATTTGGCCACAATGGGAAATCACGATTTTGATAATGGTTTGGAAGGATTTGTGGCGCAATTGCCTCACGCAAAATTTGACTTCGTAAGCGCCAATTATGATTTCAAAAACACAATGTTAGACGGAATAGTAAAACCATATAAAACCTTCAAAAAAGCCGGAATTAAGATTGGTGTTTTCGGTTTAGGAATTGAATTGGAAGGTTTGGTTGACAAAAAAAACTACAAAGAAATCGTTTATAAAAGTCCGGTGGAGACCGCTCAAGAAATGACAAGAATCTTGAAAACGCAGGAAAAGTGCGACTTGATTATCTGTCTTTCCCACATCGGCTATGATTATAAAAATGACCAAAATAGAATTTCTGACTTGAAATTAGCAGCACAAACAAAAGATATCGATTTGATTATCGGCGGTCACACGCATACATTTTTAGACAAACCAACCATCGTAAAAAACCTTGACGGAATCGATACTTTGGTAAACCAAGTGGGCTGTTATGGAATTAATTTAGGAAGAATTGATTTTTATTTTGATAAGGATAAAAATAAGAGCAACTCTGGAAGAACGATTGTGGTTTAGATTTTATTCCGCAAAGATACACAAAGAAAAAGCGCAAAGATTCACAAAATCTAAGCGCTTTTTTTTATTTTTCTTTGTGAGCCTTTGTGAAAACTCTGCGAATCTTTGTGATACAACTAGCCTAACATACTTATAAAATCATCTTCAGAAATTATCGCCACATTTAATTTTGTAGCTTTTTCTAATTTCGCCGGACCCATATTATCTCCCGCAATCACAAAATCAGTTTTTGCAGAAATAGAACTTCCGACTTTTCCACCATTATCTTCAATTGCTTTTTTCAAATCATCACGATTGAATTTGGTAAAAACTCCAGAAACTACGAAGGTTTTTCCAGCTATTCCCGATAAATCCAAATTGACAACTTTAGAATAGCATATATCAGATTTTGGAATATTAGCTCTAAAAAAATAATTTCCCTCGACAAAAGTAGATGATTTTGAACCGAAATAGTAACTTCCTAAATTTTCAACTTGATTTTCTTGATTCGATATTATGAAAAGATTAAGTAGAAGTTGACCGCAAACAAAAGCATCATCTAAAGCATTGTGGTAATTATTTTGCGTAATTTGAAAATTTCTAGCAACTGTTGAAAGCTTATAATTATCTAATTTCAATAAATTTTGCGCAACTTTTAAAGTACAATAACTTCTATAATTAGGCTTATCTATTTTATAATAATCAAGCGTTTTGTTCAAAATTGAAATATCGGTACTTGCATTATGCGCAACTACATTCCTATCAGTAAAGTAATGAGCTATTTCAAACCATATTTCATTAAATTCCCTTTCGTTTAAGACATCCTCGAGGTAGATATTGTTAATTCCCGAATTAATATGACTAAACTTTAAGTCTATTGGTTTTATCAGAGAATAGTACTCACTAACTTTTTTACCATCTACAAACTCAGCAATTCCAATTGAACAAGGTATATGTCCGTAAGAAGTTTCAAAATCAATAGCTACAAAATTATTTCTCATTTAGTAATTTATAAAATTCATCTTCTGTTATAACCTTGATTTTATCCTTTTCTGCTTTTTCTTTTTTTGCTGGCCCCATACTTTCTCCCGCAATTAAATAAGAAGTACTTTTCGAAAGAGAACTAAGAATTTTTCCACCATTATTTTCTATTTTCTCTTTTAATTCATCTCTGCTAACAGAAAAAGTACCCGATATTACAAAAGATAAATTGTCCAATTTGTTAGAAGAAAGCTGTTTCTCTTCAATTGAAAAGTTAAGCCCATTCTCTTTCAATCTATTTATTATTATAACATTCTCTTTATTTGCAAAGAAATTTATAATATTTGTAGCAACACTATTTCCAATATCCCTTAGACTGGTCAACTCCTCATATGTTGCATTGATTATATTATCCATATTCTTAAAATGATTTGCCAAATTCTTTGCACTAACTTCACCAACATCATTTATCCCAATAGCAAATAGCACTTTCTCAAAAGGAATTTCTTTCGATTTTTCAATTGCAGAAACAATTTTCTCTGCAGAAATTTTCTGGATACTGACTCTATTCCTATCTGAAATATTCACCAAGAATGTTTCGAATTTAGTATCAATCTTTAAATAATCAGATTTAAACAAATCATCAATATATTTTATGTTTTTTAAATTTTCTTGAAAGAAAATATCATTAGATAGATTATCTGAAAATTTTAAATTTATCAAATAATTTAGCGAAACAAAATGTTCAAAATGAGAATAATCATCAATATATATTTTAGAGACAGCGCTATGTAGTTTATTTCTAAACGTTTCAAACTTTTTAGAATCGACCTCATCATTTGAAATTTGCAAATTAAATATATCTTTTAAAGTCTTGATCTTTTTAGCTATATTTTGACTATCAACCAAAGTCAAATTACCCCATCCTTTAGATAATCCATAAATAGCTTTATCCAATTTTACCTGTAATTGCTCGTTATTTTTTATTCCTGCTTCGTCATTTTCTAACCACTTTTCTAATCCTACAATTTCTTCATAATTTAAATCATACAAATCGGCATAATTATAAATTTTATCCTTTGAATACAACAATTCTATTGTACCTCCACCTAAACTATCTATATTCATAGCTTTTTTACTTACAAAATGCTTAATTCTACCTGTAACTTGAGGCGGACATCCATAAAAATTAAGACAATAATGTTGTGCTTCGCCTTCTTTTCGAATCAATTCCGTTTGGCATTCTGGGCAATTTGTGATGTAAACTGTCGGAAGCAAATCCAAAGAGCGCTTTGTAAAATCAACACCGATAATTTTCGGGATAATCTCCCCTCCTTTTTCCACAAAAACTTCATCGCCAACACGAATATCAAGCTTTTCAATTTGATCGGCATTATGCAAAGACGCACGTTTCACGATAGTTCCCGCCAATTGAACCGGTTCTAAATTCGCCACTGGCGTAATCGCTCCAGTTCGTCCAACTTGATACGAAATCGAATTTAATTTCGTAGAAACCTGTTCTGCTTTAAATTTGTACGCAATTGCCCAACGTGGCGCTTTTGCCGTGTAACCCAATTCATCCTGCAGATGCAAATTATTCACTTTCACCACAACTCCATCCGTTTCGTAAGGCAAGTCGTGTCGATGTATATTCCAATAATCTATAAATTCAAAGATTTCATCAACACTTTTTACCAATTTCGCTTCCTTTGGAACTTTGAAACCAAAATTTCTGGCTTTTTCCAAACTTTCAAAATGTGTTGCAAACTTCACATCGTTTCCGATAAAAGTATATAAAAGACAATCCAGCGGACGCCTGGCAACTTCCGCACTATCTTGCAATTTTAAACTTCCTGAAGCTGTATTTCTCGGATTTGAATATGGTGTTTCTCCGCTTTCAATCAACTCCTGGTTCATCTTAGCAAAACCTTCCAAAGGCAAAATAATTTCACCGCGAATTTCAAAATTATCTGGATAATCACCTTTCAATTGCAATGGCACCGAACGAATCGTCTTGATATTATTCGTCACTTCATCACCTTGAAAACCATCACCGCGAGTCACGGCGCGTTTTAATTTTCCGTGTTCATAAGTCATTGAAATTGAAGCGCCGTCATATTTTAATTCGCAAGTATATTCTAACGAAACATCGCCCAAAATCTTCTGGATTCGCTTTTCCCAATCTAAAACATCTTCCTTTGAATAGGAATTATCAAGCGAATACATTCTATTTTTATGGGTAATCGCATTGAAATTTTTGGTAATCATACCGCCCACTCTTTGCGTCGGCGAATTTTCATCAAAAAATTCTGGATGCTTGTTTTCTAAATCTTGAAGCTCTTTTAATTTGATATCAAAATCATAATCAGAAATAGTGGCATTATCCAAAACATAGTAATTATGATTGTGGAGATTGAGTTCTTCGCGTAAAGATTGGATGGTTTCTTGAATGTCCATAAAAAAGAATTGGCTATTTTAGTTCCTGTAAACAGAGCACTAAAATAACCAATTTATACTAAATATTGTAATTACGAAGCTTGAATTATGCCATTTATTTGCAGATATAATTGGCCGTCGCTTAAAATTGCTCCTTGCTGGATCAATTCAAAAATAGCTTCATTTCTGTCTTTGTCATATTCTTTCTGTCCTAATTTTATCTCCACAGTTTCCGTAAACATATTATCGCTTAACCACTGTAATCCTTCTTTTGTCATAAAATCAGTTTCTGGGACCAAGGATTTCAAAACAATTGTCTTAACCAATTTCTCCTGGCAGTGAAAAAGAAAAATAAAATTTTTAGAAAAATGTTCTAAATAATGTGCTCCTGTTAAAACACCTTCCCAAATCAAATCTGAAAAAACGTCTAATTCTTGCTCTGCCACTTCTGGCTGTTCGGCTTTAATCTTATCCCATTCACCTTTGTCAATGGACTGTGTTGCTAAAAAATTAGCAAATTCTTGATGAAGCGCTTCGAACTGTTCTTTTGTTAGTCTTCTGTATTTCATTTTTTTTGCTTTAAGCTTTAAGCAATAAGCTTTAAGCACCCGCAAGCGTAATGCCTATAGCTTTCTGCCTAATGCTATTTATTTAAAATAAAAAAAATCCCGACTTTCATCGGGATTCTATATTCATGTTGAAAAATATTATTTCTCAGCAACGATTTCGTATGGCAATTCAACGATAACATCTCTGTGTAATCTCACGTTAGCAGTATATTTTCCTGTACGTTTAACAACACCTGAAGTGATGAATTTTCTATCGATTGGTTGACCAGCTTTTTCTAAAGCTTCAGCGATATCAATGTTAGTGATTGAACCAAAAAGTTTCTCACCACCAGCTTTAGCTGTAAGTTTAATTTCAAGAGCTTTCAATGATTCTGCAATTTTCTTAGCATCATCAACTACTTTTGCTTCTTTGTGCGCTTTTTGTTTTAGGTTTTCAGCCAAGATTTTCTTAGCAGAAGGAGTTGCCATATGAGCAAAACCTTGTGGTATTAAAAAGTTACGACCGTATCCATTTTTTACAGTTACTACATCGTCTTTAAAACCTAAATTTTGAACGTCTTTTTTTAAGATCAATTCCATGTTGTTGTCCTTTTTTAATAGAAGTTAGGTTCCGTTTGACGAGAAACCAACAACTGAGTTTTTATTATTTTAATAAATCGGCCACGTATGGCATTAAAGCTAAATGTCTTGCTCTTTTCACAGCAACTGACACTTTTCTTTGGTATTTCAATGAAGTTCCAGTTAAACGACGTGGAAGAATCTTTCCTTGCTCGTTAACGAATTTCAATAAGAAATCTGCATCTTTATAATCGATATATTTGATACCAGATTTTTTGAAACGACAATACTTTTTAGTTTTGTTTGTTTCTATGTTCAAAGGCGTTAGATATCTGATATCTCCGTCTTTTTTTCCTGAAGCTGATTGTTGTAGGGTTGCCATAATAATTATACTTTAGCTGCTTTTAATTTTGCTCTTCTTCTCTCTGCCCAAGAAATTGCGTGTTTGTCAAGACTTACAGTCAAGAAACGCATGATTCTTTCGTCACGTCTAAATTCAGTTTCAAAAGCAATTAGGATTTCTCCAGATACTTTGTACTCAAATAAATGGTAAAAACCACTTTTTTTGTGTTGGATTTCATAAGCCATTTTTTTTAGGCCCCAATCCTCTTTTGATACCATCTCGGCTCCTCTAGAAGTAAGAAAATCTTCGAATTTGCTTACTGTTTCC